>Ga0131853_10000016_pt1 | contig 255719 bp, 249 predicted proteins | sample TergutLab28metaG_FD_92764 | JGI IMG/M metagenome (GOLD analysis project Ga0131853, IMG submission 92764) | Labiotermes labralis P1 segment gut microbial communities from Petit-Saut dam, French Guiana - Lab288 P1 (version 2) (version 2) | ecosystem: Host-associated > Arthropoda: Insects >... | reverse complement strand
GCTCGTCTTGGGTCCGCCATTCTAAATATAATTCCCTAATATAGCTCAACAAAATTAGAGCAACTGCCTTCTCAAGCAGTAGGTTATTGTCCGGCTCGTCTTGGGTCCGCCATTCTAAATATAGTTTCTTAAATTAAATCTTGCTTTCAATCTGCAAAAGGTATTAAATAATATCTTGTTGTTTAATAAAAGATTATTTTATAGAAAACCATGTTAAAGCATATTAACAAAACTGCTGTTTTAAAAAAACTCAATAAAAAAATTATCCTAAAAACCTTTTTAATCTTTGGTTCATGTATAGTTTTCGGCGGAGCTTTGGCGTATGTTGGTATTCCAGCCGGCTGGCTTTTAGGATCTACCCTTATAAGCATTCTTGCTTCTGTAAAGAAAGCAAATATAAAAGTGCATAATCAGGTTAGAGCTTTTTTTTCAATAATTGTAGGGCTAGCAATTGCCGGAGCAGTTAATAGCGATTCTTTTGCTTTAATAGAAAAATATCATTACAGCATAATATTAATAACGCTCTCTGTGCTGGCTATGTGGTTTGTTAGCTATCATTATTTTAGACAGCAAAAATATGATGCTAATTCTTCACTTTTAGCTTCGCTGCCTGGAGGCATGTCTTCCAGTATTTTATTGGCAGACAGCCTTAATTGTAATAAAAACCTTGTAGCTTTAAGCCAAATAATCCGCTATATCACCAGTATATTTATATTTCCGCTTTCTTTTTATGCATTTTTTTTATTATCATTCCACGAACATGAAATACCAAAACAGCCGTTTGTTTTGCATCCATTACTGCCGCAGTTATTGCTAATTACGGTGATGTATTTAATTTTATTGGGAATTAAACGATTTTATAATTTTACACCAATTATTTTTGCAATTTTTACGGGATTTTTTATTTACGCTACAGGATTAACTGAAATAAAAATAGATTCGCTTTTAAGAATCGTTGCCCAAATATTTTTAGGCTGGTATGCCGGCAGCCAAATTAAAATTATTAAAAACGAAACTGAGCGGATTATTATTACCTCTATAAAAGCTGCCTTAATATCTGTAGTAATGGCAATAATATTTGCTTTTATCGGCAAGTATGTTTTAGGAATTTCTTTAATGAACCTTTTGCTAGCCCTTGCTCCTGGCGGCAGCGATGCCATGACCTTTTTAGCCCTAGCCTTTAGTTTAGATGTATTATTTGTAAGCATTCATCAAGTGATTAGAATTTTATTTTTAAATATATTAGTAGCGATACTTGGCAATCTTCTTAGAAAAAAGAAACTAAATAAAGGATAAAATTTCGTTATTTTATAAAAAAGTAAAAAAAACATCAAGGAAAATTCCTTGATGTTTTTTTTGCTTCAAATTATTTTGTAAAGCTATAGACACCATAAAAATGGAGGGCAAGCCCTCCTACAGGATTTTTACGGGCTTGCACCCTGCGGCTATAGACACCATAAAAATGGAGGGCAAGCCCTCCCATTCGGCGCACCACCCCTGTGGGTAGGCGGCTATAGACACCATAAAAATGGAGGGCAAGCCCTCCTAGTCTTTTTACAGACTACTAATTATAAGGCGTTATAGACATAAAACTAAAAAAATTTATCTAAAAACTTCTTCATCACTTATAAATATATTATATTTTTTTATTCTTTACAACCTCTTTCTTAATAACTTTGACATTGTTTTTCAATTGATTTTCCCTTTTAATATCCATAATTTTCTTTTTCATTTTTTGGCGGATTAAGTTTAGATAAATCCTTTTTTCAACTTTCATTTCTGCTTTTTCTAAATTAAAGTTAGCTTTTTTCTTACTAACTGTTTCTTCAATAAATTTGTCCATTGCACATCGGGGAAGTTTATTTTGATTTTTAGGATTGTCATTTTCCTCTTTGCTAAATTTTACCTCTATATCTTGAACATTAAATCCTTCCTTATCTTCACCTTTAGGAGTAGATATTTCTATGTAAAAATAATTTTTTTTATTACAAATAGCATTTAAACTTCGTATAAAATCTGTTTTTAAAGTTTTTTCTGTTTTAATAATTTCTTTGTTTTCTATTTTTTCTTTTTGGGTTTGAATCCCTATATCTTTTATTTCTTTATTGATTGTTTTATTTATTTTGTTTTTTACTTGAGTTATCTTTTTTTTATATTCAACATCTGTTTCTTTCCAATTTTTCTCAATTTTTTCTTTTTCTAAATCTTCCCGTAGTTTATTTGCTGCTTCTGTCTTTTCTAAATATTGTAAAACAGCACTCTTATACTTATTATCAAAAAAATCTAAAGCTAGTTTAATACTCTCCCAAGCGACTTCCACATATGGACGACCTCCCTTATTAAAATATAAATAAGAGTGTGATACTAAATTACGAAGTTCGCTGTATTTATCTGCAGAAGACTTTTTATTAAATAATGGACAATAGTATCTTCTAAAAACTGATTGAATTTCTAAAATGAAATCAAACATTAAAAACAGCTCATTTTTGGGAATTTTAGGTTTTTCGTTCTTGTCTTTAATTGCAAAAAATTCTTTCTTATTTTGTGAAAAGCTTTTAACCTCGGCAGTAATTATATTTTCTAATATAGATTTATTGCCCTCACCCATAAAGGCAAAAGTTTTTTTATCGGTGAATCTTTCCTTATTTAACAGCAACACTGATTTTTGAAACCTTTTATTGTTTTTTGCTTGTCTGCTTTCTTCTTGGTTATTTTTTTCGTTGAGGTTTTCCTTAAATTTTCTATTGGTATCAATAACCCATTCCCTTATTTTACTAACTTTTTCTTTATCTTCTTCATTTAATAAAGATATTATATGATTCATGTAGACAGGAGGAATAAACAAAAATAGAGATTTTAAAGATTTTTCTAAAACAAATTTATTTTTATCGATAGGGTGTTCTAATTCTTGCCTTAACTCATAAACATTATTCAAATTATCTATTAATTGAGTTTTTTTAGGAATATAAATTATCATGCTTTTAGATAAAACTGTGGTAAATTTTTCGGTCTCCCGCCATTTTTCAAGAAATTTTATAGCAGTCTTCGTGCCAAAAATATCAAATGGGTATTTTATATGCTTTTCTTCATTTTCCATAGAACCCGCTTGTTTTACAGCCTTACTGAATTCTTCTTCTTTATCGCTTATACTTTCAAAATATTCCTCAAATAAGGATTCTTTATTATCTTTAGGAAGACTTGAAAAGAATCTAAATAGTCTAAAACAAATTGCCGTATCTAGCCTGCTAATAAGAGTTAGAATATAAGCAGAAGCCTTGGGAGAAAAATTTTGATTTTTTGCCATTGTATTTTCCTTTATTGTTCTATTTATTATAGAATACATTTTTTATGGGGGGGGTAGCAAATAAAAATTATTAATATCAAAATATTTCTTGCTTAGTAAAATAAACTATTATATATTTATGTGTGTTAAGTTTAGGTTGCTTTTAGTATCTTTACTTAATAATATTCTTAAGTTTAGCGGGGAGTAGCGCAGTCTGGTAGCGCATCTGATTTGGGATCAGAGGGTCGCAAGTTCGAATCTTGTCTCCCCGACCATTTGGTTATTCATTTGTATCTATTTTTAATATCAAAAAAATTATATTATGGCTTAAATGTAATAAGGCTATTTTGTTGGCTAAATCATTTTAAAAAGTTTTATTAAATATTACTTTTTTTTAGATGATCTAAGAAAAGAGATTCTAATGTTGCGAAGGCATCTTTTGTAGATGGCTTTTGCATCTTAAGCTCTTTAAGCTGAGCTATCGCATAATATAATGAAAAATATTCTGCACTGCTGATTTTTTTGATTTTATGTTTTTTGGCATAATCATTAACTAATTCCACAATTTCATCAAATGCTGAATAGTCAATATTAATACTGGATAAATCGGGATTTTTGCCTGTAACTAAAAAATCAATAGTAATATCCAAGGATTCGCATATTTTGTATAATTTATAAATATCCGGCAAATTTACTCCTTTCACCCATTTATTGATAGTTTGAGGAGGTTCGTTGATAAACTCAGCAAAATTCTTTTGAGTTTTAAATTTTTTCTCAATAGCTTTCTTTAAGTTTTCAGAGAAAAAACTGATGAAATTTTCTTTATCTAAAATTTTTTCAGTCATTAAAGTCCTTATTTTAACTAAAAATAAATTATAAATCTAAATAATTCTTGACAATAGATTTATAATCTATTAATCTATATATTGTTAATTTGTAGATTAAAAATACATTTATAAATTGAATACTACTAAAGGTATATCATTTTTAGTGCATATTTTGTATTGAAAAATTTTTTTAACAAAAATAAATCTAGTTTTATATAGAAAAAGGAGGACAAAAAACATATAAATTAAAAAGCGAGGCTATAGTAAAAGGCGTAAAGAAAGTAAAATAATAATTTTATAGAAATTATTATTAATATATTAAATGAAAAAGAAAATGGCTGTATTTTTAGAATTAATACCCTTGGCAATTATTTTATTATCTATGATAGAAACTAGCAAGATTCACATAATTAAATTAGCTAAAAAATAATAGCTGACAGTAAAGACGCTAAAAATAGCTAACTATATTACAGATGGTTCAAATGCTCCAGCTATATATAGTTGAAGTTGTTGCTTCTACTTTTCTATTTTAATATTTAAACAATCATGAAGATAGTATAAATCTTCTATATATTGTATTATTTTCTCCCTTGGATATAATTTGAAAAACTCTTCTATACTAATGTTCTTATCTATATAAAACATTTGCAATCACTCCTGTTTTCTTGATAACATTATTATAGCAGATGAATCACATCTTTTCAAATTAATGCAATAAAATAATAGATTTTTTTGTATATAAATTATCTTGAATAATCCTAAGAATACCTTTTAGGTTAAATCATATTTAAGTTTAAAAAGCACTCTTAGAATTATTAAATATTTGGGCAGTTAATCAACAGTCCAATAATCTTTATTAGCTGCAATTAAATCATCTAATATTGCCTTAGCTACGGCAGCTGAAGGCACGGTTTTAGATAGGGTAATAGCCTGCCATAGCTTTTGGTAAGATTTTTCAATCCAAGCCTCAACCACAAGTTTTTCTACAGCAACCTGTTGCTCCATTAAGCCTTTTTGGAAAGTTGGGATTTCGCCCATATTAATTGCCTCATAGCCGCTGCTGCCAACAAGGCACGGAACTTCTACCATAGCATGATAATTAAAATTAGGAATTGCCCCTTTGTTTTCCACAATCAACAGCATTCTTTCTTTAGTGTTGTAAGCAATAGCTGTTGCTAAATCAACAATATAAGAAGCATGTTCGCCAATATGGAGTTTAGTATCGCTGGCAGTGCCTTTATTTATAATATTTTGACATTCACCGAATACTGTTTTTTCGCGTCCCTCCATTACCTCGTTTGCTCGGGTTCGATTCGGGTTAGAATGCGCCACTTCATAATCTGGATATAAATAATATTTAAGATAAGTATTCGGCAAAGTAGTTGGATCAACAGCATAAACATCTTTAACTTTAAGAAAAGTTTCCTGCCAGCTTTTATCCATCCATGATACAGAATCTTTATCTTTTAAAACAGATGGCGGCAGATAGCCGTATTCTTGGACATATTTTTTGATTTTCGGCATTAAGTCGTTTCCTGCCTTATCTCTAATATCTGTCCACCAGCCAAAATGATTAAGCCCATAGTATTGGACAATAAAATCTTTACGGGAAGGCAGCCCAGCAATTTCAGCCATTTGCGATTCTATACCAATTGGCATATCACAGATATTTAAAATTTTAGAATGAGGACGCAAAACTCTAGTAGCTTCAGCAACAATCGCCGCCGGATTAGAATAATTTAACATCCAAGCATTTGGCGAATATTTTTCCATATAGTCAACCAGCTCTAAAACTCCGCCGATAGATCGCATACCATAAGCAATGCCACCAGGACCGCAGGTTTCCTGCCCTACTACTCCATGTTGCAGAGGAATTTTTTCGTCCATTTCACGCATGGCATACAACCCCACACGAATATGAGCCATTACAAAATCCACATCAGTAAAAGCCTCTTGGGGATTAGTAGTATAAGAAAATTTAATATCCGGAGCTTTCTCTTTTATAATAATTTCACAAGCCTTTGCTACAAGTTCTTGCCTTTTAGCATTGTTATCATAAAATTTAAGCTGCCGCAGAGGAAACCTATCTAAATTATTTAACAGCATTAATACTATTTCTGGGGTAAAGGTGCTGCCCCCACCTGCTATTACTATTGAAAATTTTTTCATTTTGTTTCTCCTTTTGAAAAAATTAAATATAAAGTTAAAAAATCAACAAGTTTTGAGGATTTTTGCTTTCATATCATGAGCTGGACATCGTAGCATACCCGTAGTATGTGAGATGTCCAGCAAGTGATAGAAATGCAAAAAGACCAAAACTTATTTATAAGTTATTAGGTTTTGGAATTCCTCCTTAATATTTGATACATCCAACCCAATTATTACCTGAACGCTACTGCCTTTTTGATACAAACCATGAGCTCCTGCCTTTTTAAAATCTTCTTCGCCTGCTACCAGTTTTTCGTCCCCCACAGCTACTCGCAAGCGGGTAGCACAATTAGATACACTTACAATATTATCAACTCCGCCAAGCAGCTCTAAATAAATAGCAGCTTTTTCTTGGAAGGGGTTGTTATCTTGCAATCTATTTTTATAATCGTCCTTTTTATATAATTTCGTATCAATCATTTCCCCTCTTCCAGGAGTTTGCAGATTAAATTTTAAAATCATATATCTAAAAACAAAATAATAAATGACAGTAAATGATAGTCCGATAATAAACTGCGTAGCAATCATACCTGCATGATTATGAAACATGGGAATCCAGTTAACCGCCAAGTTTTCTATAATCCCATTACTCATATTGCCAACTACGCCAAAATAATACATGGTTGTTGCTAATATGGCTGCTAAAAAAGCATGTACCACAAATAAAATAGGAGCAACAAAAAGAAAGGTAAATTCTATCGGTTCAGTAATTCCTGCCAGCACTGAGGTTAATGTGGCTGATATTAATAACCCTGATAATATTTTGCGGTTTTCTGGGCGTGCGGTAAAATACATAGCCAAAGCCGCACCTGGAAGCCCCCAAAGTTTAGAGCTGCCATGCAATGCAAAACCTCCTTCTGGAAAAATATCTTTAAGATTGCCTTGATAGTTAGCAAACTCTTGCAAATGTGCCAAATAATACTGCACAATACCGCCCTCTACTACTGCTGGTCCGAACATAAAAGGTCCGTAAATAAAATGGTGCAATCCGGTTGGAATTAAGATTCTTTCTAAAAATGTGTAAATAAATACTCCTAGACTGCCGCTGGTAATTAAAAAACCTTGTAAATTTAAAATTCCATGCTGGATTATAGGCCAAATAATACAGGTTAAAAGAGCCATTGGCAGCATGGCAAAAAAAGCGACAATGGTTACAAAAGATGCTCCTTGAAAAATTCCCAAAAAATCTGGCAATTTAGTATCAAAAAAGCGGTTATGCAACCAAACCACAATACCAGAAATAACAATCCCGCCGATAATGCTGGTATCTAATGTTTTAATACCGGCAATATAGGTAAGTCCGCTAGTGCCGCCAACCTCTGCCGTAAAATCTACCCCAAAAGTGCTTCCCCACATGGTGAGGATAGCATTAATAAAATATTGAAAAGTTATAAAAGTAATAAAAGCTACCAACACTGCACGGGCTTGAGCTTTTTTTGCCAGCATAATTGGCAAGCCGATGGCAAAAAGTATAGGCATGTGAATAAATACCGCCCATGCGCCGCTTTCTAGCACTTTATTAATTTTAAAAACCATACCAGCAGGATCGGCAAGGCTGCCAACTAGCTGCGGATTTTGAAATACAATAAGAACCGCCAAAAGTATCCCAACGAAAGGAAACAATAGCACTGGCACAAACATAGCTGCTCCGAATCTTTGTAGTTTCTCTAGCATTTGTTTCTCCTTTTGTTTAAATTTCTAATACATTAATTGTGCTATTTATTTGCTAAAATGTCTATTATGCGTTATGTTTTGCTTATAGTTTCATTTTTTGAATGTTAAATATGAAACAGTTTCATATTTATAAAGGAGATCTGCTATGGAGCTGCAAGAGCTTATAAACCACCTGCAAGAACTATCGCCTAAGCCATTTAAAGAAAAAGATGTAAAAATCTGCAGCTATTTATATAAGTGCGCATGCAATAACAATATTGCAGACTTAAGTGTTAGAAAGTGTGCTAATTATCTTAAAATTTCTAGTGTATCTTTAGTAAGATTCGGCAAAAAAATAGGTTTCAATGGGTTTAATGATACTAAGCTATACATTGTTAATATTATTAGCGGAAAAAATTCATTTTCTAAACAGCAGGAAATTAATGATTATACTAAAATGATTCACTATTTATCTCAAAAAAATATTGAATTAAACGCCTTAAATTTTAATAATTTGGCAGAATTATTAATTAGCAGGAAAAAAATACTAATTTACGGCGAGGGAATTTCTAATTTAATAGCCCGTTATTTTGCCATTCAATTAGGAAAGATAGGAATAATAATTAATAATATTGATTTAGTAAGTTCTGAAGAAAGAGAAGCTGCTGATTTAAAAAATAGCGACGGCATTATTTTAGTATCGCAGTCTGGAGAAACCGATGCAGTTATAAATAAAGCAAAAAAAGCCCATAATTTACACCTCCCTATTGTTTCCTTAACCACGCATCAGCCTAATTCTTTGGCGAATATATCTGATATTAATATTAAAATAATTGCCAATAACTATTCTAGCCCTAAATTACATACTATTAATTATAACAGCATGATTTTTTTTATAATTGATTTTTTTATTCAACAATTATTATTTAATAGCAAACAATGAGCTAACAATCCGCCGATGGGATAAAAAGTTTTTTCTAACTCTTTTAATTTTTTAGAATCCATGAAGTCTGGGTTATTAAAAAACTTGGCAAACACTTTTCTTATCTGTAAATCTCCAGAGGGAATAATATGTATTTGACTAGCACACCGCAGCAAAAACCAATCAACGCTCCACTGCCCAATGCCGAATAAAGCAATAAGCTGTTCTTGCAATTGTTTTATATCTAAACTTTCTGTCTTATTATTTAAAAAATATTCTGTGATTGCCAAAAGCGATTTCTTTTTATTGCCGCTAATTGCCATAGCATTAACCTGCTCTTCTTGGATATTTTGGAGCTGCGGATATTGATATAAATTATCATTATATTTTATCCCCATTGCTTGCACAAAACTCATTCGCTGTTTATTAGCAACGGCTACAGCAACTTGCTGACCGAAAATAATTTGAGTTAATCCCTCAAATGGCGTATCATATTGCGGCACAGACATATGCTGAAATTTCCGCAAGGCTTGATACTGATTATCACTAAAGTGCGATTTATATTCTTCAAAAATATATTGTTTATCTTGCAGTCCTAAAAGCGAATAAATTTTATATAAGCTAATATCTTGGCTAGCCTGCAATTCGCCGCTATTTAAATTTAAACTTAAAATATTGCTGCTCTCTAAAACTCTTTGCCACTGCTGGTTATCTGCATAATTAAGGCAATCAACCGCACCCCTATTAATGGTTTTAAGGTTTGTTTTTATGGCAGGCAAATGGAAATATAAATTAAATTTTTGCATGGGTTTTAAATAGCGGTGTAAAAATTGCCATAATCCCCATTAAAATTCTAATAACTGCAGCAATTAATATAATTAAAACAACATTATTAGTAGCATTCAAAGTCATTCCTCCCAAAATAGCTGCTAGGGGAATACTGGCGTATGAAATCATTCTAGTAATTGCCACACTGCGACCTAAAATTTCACTTGGCACTACTTTTTGCCGTAAGGTAAAAAATGCTACCACATTAACAGACCCAAAAAAGCTCACTAATCCCCAAATTAAGCCTAATAGAATATAGTTATTAGCAAGCATTAAAGCAAACATAAATATTCCAGCAAAAACTGTCATTATTACGATTAATCTGCCCTCTTGCATGCGTTTTAAAAAGAATGGACCCGCAAAAGACCCCGCTAATGCCCCAATCCCAGTAATCGCAAAACATATTCCCACTTGTGTTGAATTAGCCAGCAAATATTCTTTTAAAATAAATACAAAATTCACATTAAAAAAGTTCGTAGAAAAATTTGTGCCGAAAAATAAAAGCGAGCCATACAGTAAAAAAGGCTGGGCTTTAATAGTTAAAAAGCCTTCTTTTAGCATATTAACAATGGATTTTACATTTTTAGAAACATTAACCCGAACTCCCTTAACATCTATTAACATTATAAAAACCGTGGCAGCTAACAATGCCCCCGCATTAATTATAAAAGATAGTTTAGTTCCTAGCACAGAAATTAAAACTCCGCTTAAGATGGGAGCAACCAACACTAAAGTATTATCAACACTTAATAAAAAACTATTTCGGCTGGCAAGTTTGGCTTTATCTGGCACAATATCTACAATATAGCTTTGTAAAATTGGGTGCCCTACGGTTGTGAGCGAAGATAGTACAAAGCTGAAAATGTAGATAAATATCAATCCGCCATCAATATGAATTATATAAGATATTAACACAACCATCGCTGAGCTTAAAAACATTACAAGCACTATTAAATACTTTCTAGCATAAATATCGGCTAAAACTCCGCCCACTAAAGTAAACAGCAAAAATGGTAAAAACGATAGAGCATAACCCACCGCCATATATAATGCTGAACCAGTTTTTTCAAATAAATAAATCGGCATGGCTAGCTTAAAAAACCAATCGCCAACATTCGCAATCACATATGCTATAAAAAATAATTTGTAGTTTTTTTCCATTTTTGTGTCTTTATTTTATAAAATTATGATTTATTAAAATTTAGGAATTACCGCATACATCGCAATTTGGTCTTTTTCCCCAAGTTTCTGCAATATATGTTTCCATATTATTAAAATTAATTTCCATGCACCTATTAATTCCTAAAGGCTTGGCAATATTGGTAATAATTTTAGTTAATTCTGCAATTATGAAGCCTGCAATTAGCGATACAAACGCTACAAAAGCTGCATTATCGCCCTTCAATTCAGTTTCTTGATGTTTTTTCAATATATAATCAGATTCCTTATCGTTTTCAGCAATCGTTTTTCGCCAACACTCCGTGCAACCAGAAATTTTAGGAATATAAGAATACCACCGTGCTACCTGTGTATCAAGCCCGCCTGTTATAAAAGGAATACCTTCTTTAACACAAGATTCATTCAACCACGACCTTATTTGTGTTTTTGGTCTATCGGCTACGCATACAACAACATCATAACCTTTAATTAAATTTTGCAATTGCTGTTGCGATTCAATTTTGGTATTTATTACCTCAAAATCAAGTTTGGAATTAAATTCTTTGATTCTTTTTGCTGCTATCTCTGCTTTATAACTACCTATATTACTTTCATTATATAGAATTTGCCTGTTAAGGTTAGATATTTCTACTTTATCAAATTCAACAGCTCTAATATGATGAATACCCATTGCCGCCATATCAAACAATACATGAGAGCCTAAACCTCCAAGCCCTAATAAAACAACTCTAGCATCGTTTAATTTTTTTTGTATCAAGTATTTATTTTCATTTAGATGTAAAAAAGAATTAAAGAAATTTATATTCCTATGGTATCTGTTAATTTCATAATCTGATAATAAATCATTTTCTTTTACATACTCTAGTAAATATAGCGAATCTAACTGTGAGATATATTCTGTAATTTTATCTTTTGCAACATCTTGATATTCTTTTTTTAAAGCATTGTAAATTTCTTCTGCAGTATACTCTCCATTTAGTAGCGTAAAAAATTTTAATATATAGTCATTATCAATAGCTATTTTATGAATATATGAAGAAGTTCTTAAATAAATATATTGTTTATCAACCACCATTTGCACAGTGGCTTTTAGTTTAATTTTCATTTGCCTTGCCTTTTTTATAAAAAGGAAGTAAATCATTAATAAACGATTTACTTCCTAATGTTTAACTAACCTTCATCAGAAAGAGATGAAGAACTAGCTTTAAATGAAAAAATATTCATAGCCATCACTCCTTTATTTGTTGTTTATTAATTAAATACATTAGATTAATTCTAATATGTTTATACAATATCACGAAAAAAAAACAAATCAAGCCATAATTTAATTTTATAAAACCCAACACAACATATATTTATACAATGCTGCAAAAGCATTTTATTTTGACATAAATCAAGAAAAATTATAAAAATATGTTGTATTATAGTATAATTTATTTATATGTAGAGGATTGTTTATGAATATCGTAATAACTTTGTTAGTTGTTGTTTTGGTTGCCTACGGCATGCTGAAGCAATATAATCCGCAGGCAGTTTTGATGACTGCTGGGGTAGTGTTTTTTATAGTAGCTTATTATACTTTAGGAGTTAGTCCTGTTGCCATTGAAAAATCTAACGGTTTTTTACTTTTTGATATATGGGATAAATTCAGCCAAGTTACCAACGGTCGTTTAGCATCTATTGGTTTAACCTTAGTTTCAATCGCTGGTGTGGCAACATACTTAAATAAAATCGGCTCATCTGCCAGCCTTATTAAATCTACATCAAAATTTATTTTAAAAATATCTAATCCCTATATTTTATTATTTGTATCATTGGTTGTAGTTTCTATACTTTACATATTTATTACTGGAGCTACATCGTTATCGCTGCTTTTAATGGCAACAGTGTATCCAATTTTTAGAAATGCTGGGATAAGTGCCAAAACCATGGCGGCAACTATTGTAATTCCAACATCTTGGGAATATGGACCAGGACAAATTAACGCAACGGTTGGTGCAGAATCAATCGGTTTAGATACTATGACTTATGTTCTGCTGCATCAAACTCCTTTACAAATTATTGTAGTATTGGCAATTGCTGCCCTTAATATGTTTTATCAAAGATACATGGATAAAAGGGACGGCTTTAATCCAGATGCCGATAAAGGTAATTATCTTAAAAACTTAGAAGAAAATCAAGCTGATAAAGAAGAAGCACCAACTTATTATGCTTTATTTCCAGTAATTCCGTTTGTATTGCTAATTGCTTTTTCAGGAATGTTTTTTGAAGGCTTTGCCATGAGCATTCCAGTAGCAATGATGACAACCATTACAGTCTGCATGATTATTGAAATGATAAGATTTAAGTCTGTAAAAAAATCTTTCGCCCATTTTCAGGCGTGGATAGAAGGCACTGGAATGATATTTGCCAGCGTTATAACTTTAATGGTTGCGGCAGAATTTTTCGCTAAAGGGCTAGAAACTGTAGGAGCAATTTCTTCTTTACTTGCTGCAGCAGAATCTTTTGCTTTGCCGCCAATGGTTTTAGCTTTGTTTTTCTGTTTATTTATTCTGCTTACAGCTTTTATAACAGGTTCTGGCAATGCTCCTGTTTTAGCCTTTGTAAGTTTAGTGCCGATTGTATCGGAACAATTTAATATGAATCCGTTGCTTATTCTTGTGCCGATTTTAATGGCAGCTGGTGTTGGCAGAAGTATGTCGCCAGTGGCAGGAGTTATTATTACAGTAGCCGGTATGGCAAAATTAACTCCGTTTGAAATTGTTAAAAGAACAGCGGTGCCAGTTTTAACAAGTTTAGTAATAACTTTAGTGTATGCTTTTATAAGATACTCCTAAAAATTAAAAGGTTTAAGTTCAACACGGTTTGAGGATTGTTGCTTTTATATCATGAGCTTTACTTCGTAGTATACCCTTAGTATATAAGGAGTAAAGCGAGTGAATAGAAATGCAACGAGACCAAACCCCCAACATAAAAAGAGGATAATTAAATGGATATATTATTATTTAGTAACGGCAAAGCCAATAAAGAACAAACTTTGCTAGAATACGGCTTAAAAGATCTACAAAGACAAGTTGAAGAAAACAACATTAAACATTATGTTTTATTACCTTATGCTGTAATTAGAGACACCTACCAAAATCGTGCTAACGATATGATGACAACCCTAAAACATATGAATGTAAAAGTAAGCTCTATTTCTGACTTTGCAGACCCAATTGCAGCTATTAAAGAATGCGATGGTATTGCGGTAAGCGGCGGCAATACTTGGTATTTAAATAAATGTTTGCATGATTTTAATTTAGTTAATACCATCCGTGAAGAAGTTTTATTGAAAAATAAACCATTCGTAGGCTGGAGTGCCGGCACTAATATTGCTGCTCCAACTATGCTAACTACTAACGATATGCCTATCGTAAATGCAGTTATTACCACTAGCCTTAACTTTGTGCCTTTCCAAATTAATCCGCATTATATAGATAAAACTATTGACGGACATATGGGTGAAAGCCGCGACGACAGAATTGCCGAGTTTTTAGCTAAAAATCAACATCAAACTGTTGTGGGATTAAGAGAAGGCTCTTGGCTTAAATTAAGAAACGGCAAACTAAGCTACGATTCTTACCATAACCATAAGTTAAAAATCTTTAAACATAACACCGAGCCTGTGGAATTTTCTGTAGGTGAAGATATGACCCACCTTTTAAATGGCTGGTATAAATAGTTTTATCTTTTTAGTTGTGTAATGTTCTATACGAAACATTCATATATAATTATACATTTTAATAATAGGCTGTTTGTATGATAAATATAAACAGCCTATTAATTTAGTTACAAAATAATAAACTTACGGATATATTTTAATACAAAAAAGTGGCTAAATAAAAGGGTTATCAAGATTCTTATGCTATACTTTTTACAAATAGTAAACATAAAGGATAAATATAATGAATAATTTAACTGATTGGCACTCTAGTAGAAAAGTAGATAGCTACAGAGATTATGTAAAAGATCAAAACAATCAATCACAAATAGAATCTTTATATTTACTTAATCAGCAATTAACTTATCTTATATTCCCTGTATTAAGTAATTTTGAATTACTTTTTAGGAATAAGATTTATCAGTTTTTAGAAAGCACTAAACAAGTTAAGTCTTCTAGCTTAAGAAAATTGTTTTACAAAATTATGAAATTTTTAGGAAACAATAAACAAATTACTCATTTTTGGTATGAAGGAATATTGCAGAAATCTTGTTATTCTAGCGAAACTAAAAAGATTATTAAAGAGCAGCTGCAAGAATATAAAGAAAAAGAAAAATCTTTAAATAAAGAAATTTTAAAATTAGAAAAAGGTAAGGCTACTACTGAAAATATTGAAAAAATCAATCGTAAAATCTCTAGAAAAAAGAAGAAGTTAAGCAATTTAGAAAAAGCTAATCTTGGACATTTACTTGTAAGTGATTTAAGTTTTGGAGTATGGTGTAATATAGTTAAAGATTGCCATTTAAAAGATGACTTACTAATATCATTAAATCTATATAAAAATAATAAAAATAAATATGAAAAAGACTGGATTAGTTATTTTTTTCGTATTAAGAATCTAAGAAATAGATGCTGCCATCATGAGAATATAATAAAATCTTTAAATGAATTTTTTGATGTTTATAATAATTGCATTAACTTGCTAGAAGTTATCGGTGGTAGTAAATATAAAAAACACACATACTCTATAGCTGTAAAAGTATTTAGTAAAGATATAGAAATTAAATATCTAGATATTTTAATAATATAAAAAATCAAATAAAAGAAATACATATATAAAATAAGGGGCTTAGCGGTAATATATTTAATCTTGCAAGCAAGTTATACGACCCTAAGCCCATGTACATCTATTAATATACAATATATCATGGTTTTTGTCAAGAAAAATCAGCATTAATCAACACTTTTTTAATTATAAAAAACTCATATAAAAATAAAAACTCCTCAAATGTTGCAAGTAAATAAAATATAACTATAATAATTAGGAAGGCAAAATAAAATAGAAGATGTGCGATTAGGAATGACACAAAATCAAGATAAAAACCTAATAGATATTATCAGATTAATAAGAACCGAGCATGTAACTGAGCTTACTTTCGCGCGTATGATGGAAGACTTTGGCACGGCAAGTGCTGCCATTGAGGGAATTACCTCAATAATGAAAAATGCAAAAAAGAATCTAAAAATTCCTTCAATTGCTGATGCAATGAAAGAAATAGAACTAGCACAGAAAAACAATATTGAAATTATTAATTTCACAGAAGATTCGTATCCGCCATTGCTTAAACAAATAGAGAACTTCCCTCCTGTGCTATTTGTTAAAGGTAATGCCAAACTTCTTAAAAAATCAGCTGTTGCTATAGTAGGGACACGAACTGCCTCTATACAGGGGCAGCAAAATGCGTCTAACTTTGCAAGCCAGCTAGGAGAACAAGGATTTTTAGTAATTTCCGGAATGGCTAAGGGGATTGATGCCTCTGCACACTATGGTTCACTTAGCAGAGGCACTGTGGCAGTTTTAGGCTGCGGCGTGGATATTGTTTATCCTCGTGAGAATAAACAACTTTACGAAAAAATTATTGAAAACGGTGCAATAATTTCAGAATTCCCCACTGGCACAGCTCCGCTGCCATACCATTTTCCTAAAAGAAACCGTATTATATCAGGAATTTCTAGGGGTGTGCTAGTAATAGAAGCCTCGCTAAATTCTGGAAGCATGATAACTGCGCGTTTAGCATTAGATCAAGGGAGAGAAGTTTTTGCTTTACCAGGAAGCCCAGGAGATCCGCGTTCGCAAGGAACTAACTCTTTAATTAAAGACGGGGCGGTTTTAACTGATAATATTGATGATATTATCAATATTATCAAGCAGCATAAAATTCTTAGTGATATTGCTAAAGATAAATATAGCTATAATACACCAAAACTTCATGATATTAAAATGGAAGATATGGATAAAGTTAAGAAATATCTTATGGAAATATTATCCTCTGCACCAATTTCTATAGACAGCATTTTGCAGCACAATAAAAATAACTTTAGTTATAACCAAATATCAGCAGCTATTTTAGAATTAGAACTTATCGGTAAAATTGAAAGACATCCCAATAATAAAATCAGCTTAATTCATTTAACGGCATAAGGACAACATTACATGAAATTAGTAATAGTTGAGTCGCCATCAAAGGCGAAAACCATCAACAAATACTTAGGTAAAGATTACAAAGTTATTGCCTCTTACGGACATATAAGGCAGCTTCCTTCTAAAAAAGGGTCAGTAGATACTGACAATAACTTTGCAATGACTTGGGAAGAAACTACACAGGCAAAAAAACATCTTAAAGAAATTACACAAAGTATAAAAAATGCCGATGAATTATATTTAGCAACCGACCCTGATAGAGAAGGCGAAGCTATTTCTTGGCATATTGTTTCATACTTAAAAGAAAAAAAGCTCCTCAAAAATAAAACTGTCCGCAGAGTAGTTTTTAATTCAATTACTAAGGAAAATATTCTTGCAGCTTTTAAGAATCCCCGAGATGTTGACGGTGATTTAGTTGCTGCTTATTTAACAAGAGTATCTTTAGATTATTTAGTAGGATTCGGCATATCCCCTATTTTATGGAGGAAGCTGCCGGGCAGCAGATCAGCAGGAAGAGTGCAGTCGGTAGCCTTGCGGGTAATCTGCGAGCGGGAAAATGAAATTGAGGCTTTTAAATCGCAGGAGTATTGGTCTATTCTCCCAACTTTAATTGATGAAAATAAAAATGAATTATTCACAAGACTTCACGCACTAGATGGAGCAGTGCTAGAAAAGCTGGATATAAAAACTGAAACTGAAGCTAATAAAATTAAAGCAAGAATTGAAGCAGAGAAATTTAACTTAATAAATATAGAAAATAAAAAACTCACCAAAAATCCTTTTGCACCATTTACTACTTCTACACTGCAGCAAGATGCTTTTAATAAATTAGGATTTACCTCTAAAAAAACCATGCAGATCGCACAAAAACTTTATGAGGGCATGAATGTATCTGGCGAAACTGTTGGTTTAATTACCTACATGAGAACCGATGCCGTGCAAATAGATTCGGCATTTATTCCAGTAATTCGTAATTATGTTTCCAGCGAATTCGGCGATAAATACCTTTCTAAATCGCCAAGAATTTATAAAACTAAAGCAAAAAATGCGCAAGAGGCTCATGAGGCAATTCGCCCTACTGATATTAGTCGCCCGCCTAGTAAAATTAAATCTTACCTAGAAGATGATGCTTTTAAATTGTATGAGCTAATTTGGAAACGAACCATTGCTTCACAAATGGAAAGCGCTATTTTTGATTTAGTGGTTTTTGATATAGAATCCGCTGACAAAAAAATTCTGCTTAAAGCCAACGGCAGTATTTTAAGTTTTGATGGTTTTTATAAGGTTTATAAAGTAGAAAACGATGAAGATTCTAATCGCATATTGCCGAACCTGCCATTGCATACTCTGCTTAACCCTCTTGAAGTTATTACAAAACAGCATTTTACTGAACCGCCGCCAAGATTCTCTGAAGCCAGTCTTGTAAAAAAATTAGAAGAAATGGGAATTGGTCGCCCTTCAACCTATGCAAGTATAATTTCTGTGCTGCAGGAAAGAAACTACACAAGAATTGAGAAAAAAAGATTCATTCCTGAACCAAGAGGGCGCATTTTAAATGTTTTTCTAACTAACTTTTTTGCTAAATATGTGGAATACGGTTTTACCGCCGATTTAGAACAATCTCTTGATAAAATTTCTGCTAATGAAGCTAATTGGGTTGATGTTATGAATAATTTTTGGGCAGCCTTTAATGAAACTATTAAAAATACTGAAAAAATTACTATTCCAGAAGTTATTGATGTTATTAATAAAGCTGCCCTGCATCAATTTGTGGGAGAAAATACTAAATGCCCTAAATGCGGCGGCAATCTTAGCATTAAAAATTCTAAATTTGGTGCATTTATTGGCTGTACCAACTATCCAGAATGCACCTATACTCAGCAGTTAGAAGTAAATAAAGATGGCGAGGAATTAGTGCCGATTAATGATAATACCAAACTACTTGGAGTTGATAAAAACAATCAAGATATTTTCCTAAAAAAAGGTCCTTATGGTTTTTATGTGGAAAAAATTGAAGATAAAAAACCTAAAAGAATCTCTCTGCCGCAAACCATTAAGCCCGAAGAACTAACATTAGCCCAAGCTGATTTCCTTTTGAATCTTCCGCTAAAATTAAATAAAGAGATTAGTGTCTCTATTGGCAGATTTGGTCCTTATATAAAAAAAGGCAAAGAGTTTTTTTCCCTTAAAGGAGATTTATTCAGCATTACTCTTAGCGAGGCCGAAAAAATTATTGAATCTACTATTGCTAAAAAAAATGGTATAGTTTTAGGAGTATATCCTAAAAGCCAAAAAGAAATTGCCTTAAAAAGCGGCAGATGGGGAGCATATATTTTTTATGATAAGAAAAATATCAAAATTCCTAAAGAATATAAAAATACTACTATTAACTTAGAATCAGCTATAAAAATAATTGACGCACAAAAGGATAATTAATGTCTTTTAACAAAAACACCTCCGGAAATAGGTTTAAAAGAGAAAAAAGTTTTGGCAGGAAAAAATCTTCTTTTGATTTTCAAGATTCCTCTGGCAACAAAAGTTTTAAAAAATCTTTTGGAAATAATAATCCTTTCGGCAATAGAGAATCGTCAAAAGATGGTGATGAAAGATCTTTTAAAGATGGATTTAAAAGTAGAAATCTTTTTAGCAGCAGAGGTTCTTTTGGCGGTAAAAAAACCTTTGGCGGCAATGGAAAGCCATTCAACAGCAATCGTCCGTTTAGAGAAAAAGAAGAAAGAGATTCTCAAGGAAATAAAAAGTTTTTTGGCAGAAAAAAATTCAATGATAATATAGAAACCTCTAATAATAGGAGCTTTAGAGGAGGAAAATTTAAAGGGAATGCCAGCTGGGGTAAAAACTCCTCAAGAATTCCTAAAGATATCCCCACCCTTCCTAATAAGAACGGCGTATCTCTTGAGTATGTTTTAGATTATTTCCAGCAGCATGAAACTACCAATTTATTAGCTTTGCAAAATAACGCAGAGATGTTTCTTTCTAAAATTAATCTTTTACTAAAAAATGATGTAGTTAAGCAAATAGATGAAGATACTTTCAAACTAAATTTAGATGAAGCAAGTCAGGGCATATCAGAATTTTCTTATCTTAAAATTAAATCTTCTTTGATTGGCAACCATTATTTCGTTCAAATTTCTTCACTAAACAAAAAGCCACATGGAGAAGAAGAAGTAATAATTGAAAATCTCAAAGAAAATCTTAAAGATAGAATCATTTTAGCAAAAATAACTGTGCAGGAAGAAAAAATTATCGCTACCCCTTTATTTTATCTTAGGGAAATTAATAATCCTCAGCCTCAAATCCAAAGTAATGATTTACTAAGGGGAGTGTATCAGATTTACGATAACACCGATTTTTTAATTCCACTAAATTATAAATCCAGAAATAATCTTTATCTGCTTAATGTTCCTAAAAATCTTAATGCCGGAGCTATAGTTGAAGCAGTATTAGATGGTAATGATGAAGCTACTTTCAGCAGAATAATAGCACAAGACAACTCTGCCACCAGTGTTTCTATGCTATCGGTTTATCAGTATAATTTACGGAATGAGTTTTCTGCTGAAATTAAAAGCCTAGCAAAAAGTTTTGAGGCGGTAGATCCTGCAAATCGCAGAGATATTCGCGATATTCCTCTTGTAACCATTGATGATGACGATGCTAAAGATTTTGATGATGCTATTTTTGCTAAAAAAATTGAAGGACGCGAAAACACCTATAAAATTTATGTAGCAATTGCTGATGTTTCTTGGTATGTAAAGCCTAATGACGCCTTAGATATGGAAGCCCAGCTGCGCGGCAATTCGGTTTATTTACCCGGCTTAACTATTCCCATGCTGCCAAAAGAATTATCTAACGGCTGGTGTTCGCTTAATCCTAATGAAGACAGAGGTTGTCTTGTGATGGAAGGAATTATTAACCATAATGGCGAGCTTGAAAGTTTTGAATTTTATCGCGGGCTTATGAAATCACATGCCCGCCTTACTTATACTAAAGTAGCTAATGCCCTAGACGGTGAAGTATCTGAAGACTTGCAGCCATTAATGGAAAATGTTATTCATCCGCTGCGAGAGGCTTTTTATTTATTAGATTCTGCCCGTAAAAAAAGAAATGCTATTGAGCTAGAATCCCCTGAAGCTAAATTTATTCTTGATAAAAACAACAATATTTTAGATGTTAAACTTAGAGAAAGCCTAATCTCTCATAAAATTGTTGAAGAATTTATGATTGCTGCCAATGTAGCAACTGCAAAGTTAATTACACGCGCAGGGTTAAATTTAAGCGGCTTAGCTATATATAGGGTGCATGCTAAACCATCGCCGGAAAAAATTATGGCTTTTACCAATACTTTAAAATCTTTTGGATTAATGGTTAAACCTCCTGTTAATATTAAAAGCAGCTTTTTCAATGATTTATTGCATGAATTTTCTGACAAGCCTTTTTTTAATGCGTTGAACGAAGCTGTTTTGCGTTCACAATCACAAGCTGAATATGCCAACGAAAATATCGGGCATTTTGGCTTAGCCTTAAAAGAATACTGCCATTTTACATCGCCTATCCGCAGATACTCCGATTTAATGATTCACCGCCTTGTGCTGTCAATTATTAATAAAGAAACATTCCAGTATTCATCTGCATTAGTGGCAAATATTGCTAAATCTATTTCCATGAGCGAAAGGCTAGCCTTTAATGCAGAAAGGAGTGCAGATAACCGAGCATTCGCCAAATGGCTATCCTCGCAGATTGGTGAATCTTTTATGAGCGAAGTATCTACAATCACAAATGCTGGAATGTTTGTTAATTTAGTTGATATTGGAGCATCTGGTCTAATTCCTATGCGAACAATATCCCGAGGTTTTGCCCAAGTTGATTTAAAGAAAAATATGATTATAGACAGACACTCTGGCAGAACTTTTAATTTAGGTGATAAAATTCCAATTATTATTAAAGAAGCAGACAGTATGCGAGGCTTGCTAACCTTTATAATTGATGAAGACAACATGGTAAAAAAGCCTAAAAGAAGAAGATAAATGAAAATAACCTACTCTCTTGAACTTAATGCTGATATTAATAAAGTTTTTTCATACATAGAAGAGCCTTCAAAACAAAAACTTTGGCTTAAAGATGTAGTTGATATGATTCCTCATCCTGATAAAAAAGATGAGAAAGGCGAACCTTTTACAATGAAAATGAAGCAAGGCAATAAAATTGTAGATTATGCTGGAAGAACTATTGCTGTTGAAAAACCTAAATTCCTTCATGTTTATGTAGGAGATTCTAAATTCTCTATGGAAATAAAATATTATTTAAAAAAGATGGCGGAAAATATCACAAAAATAGATTATGAGTGTGAAGTATCCTCTAATGCTTTGATATTTAAAATTATATATGCAATTTTCACACCATTTACAAAAAGCATAATGAGAAAACAGTTTGATGCTTTAAAAAAATTAGTTGAAAAATCTAAGCAATGAAACTAACCTATTCTATCAATATTCATGCAGATATAAACAAGGTTTTTACTTATTTAGACGATAATTTAAAACAAAAATTATGGTTAGCAAATTTTATTGAAATAATCCCTTTGCCGCGAGAAAAATTTCAAAGCGGTGAACCGTTTTTATTGAAAATGCAAGAAGGTTTAGAGGTTAAAGAATATAAAGGCTATCTGCTTAATAAACAAAACCCTGTTTTTAAACATTTTACCATTGAGGTAGAATCAAACAAATTATCAATAGAAAATTTATACTATTTAAGCAGCATAGATGCAAACACAACAAAATTAAGCTATGTAGCAGTATATCGTATTAAAAGCCTTATCTTAAAAATAACTATGATGCTTAATTACCCCTTATTTTATGCTCCTTTTATTAAAACATCAATCTCAGCACAGCTTAAAAAACTTAAACAATTAGCAGAAGCAGAAAATAGGAAGTAAAAAAAATATTGCTTTTTCTTAATTTTTAATATAGATTAACCATTAGTTAAAAACAATAAGGTAAGAAAAATGGCTAAAAAAGTAAAAACTTTAATTAAGTTAGAAAGCAGCGCTGGAACTGGATATTACTATATTGCTAATAAAAATCCAAAAAACTCCGCTGAAAAATTAGTTGTAAATAAATATGATCCTCGTGTTAGAAAACATGTGGAATTTAAAGAAACTAAATTAAAATAAAATTTCAGCTTAATTAGACTTCACTATCTGTGGAGTCTTCTATAATCTTAATTAATTTTGCATATGTAATTGGCAGTTCAAGAAATACAATTTTCTTGGTTTTAAATTTGTTAGAAATAAAACCTAAGTAGTGCTTAGGAATTATGCAAATAATTTTATGAAAATTATTTAATTTCATCTCTTCATTAAGGTAGTTAGATTCTGTAATTAAAATATCAGTTTTTATTTTGGCATTTTTTGTTATTTCATAAAAGTAATTAGAATTTTTTAAGATGGATTCTATAGTTTCTAAATTTCTTTCACTTAATAAAAGTGCGATATTTTGTAGTTTCATGGCGTATTTTTTCTATGTTTATTAAAATTATAATTTACTTTATTATGTAATAGTAGTATAAATTAGTAAAACTAATTTATACTTAGTAAGGAATTTATTATTATGAAGCCATTCTATTTCTGTATTTTTTTAACTATGGGGTTTTTCCAAATCAGTATTGGATTTGCCGACCCTAGTGAAATGACTGAGGTAGTTTTAGAACACAATAAGAGCAACGATCAAAATATCAAAAAATTGCGGACTATTGTTGACAGTGCAAGCGATGAGCAAAGTGTAGCTAAATATCAAAAACTAGGAGAAATTTTTGCAAGCCCTACTCCTAACCAGCTTGTTTTATTAAGGGGAAAGCTAGTGCAAAGTCTTAATGGAAAAGATTTATTTGTATTTCAAGATGATAATATCATCAGCAACATGCTAATTTCTCCAAATCTTTGGGAACAAATTAATTCTAAAGATTACATTCTAAATAAAAATATTCAATTTCTTGCTAAAGTAAGCATCAATCAAGAAAATCAATCAATTTATCTGCAGACAATAAGAATTTTTGCAAATTATTCAAATACAGAAAGCTATGTATTAACTAATGAAGATAAAGAACTAAGCGATTCTTTAAATAAAAAGATAGCTATGAATTATAAAAATCAGTTTAAACTTGCCGCAGACACCAAATCTGCAGAGAATAATGCAGAAACAGCTCCGCCTGCTGCAGATGATACAGAAAATTTTGATTCGGTTGATGAAGAAGAAACCAGTAAAGCAACAAATAATCCCTATATAGAATCATTTAAACAAAAAGAGCTTATTGCACCGCAAAAAAATAATAACACCCCTGCCCCACAAGAAAATACTGATGATGAAAAATCTAATGCGGAAACAGCTATAGTTAAAGAAGATTCTCAAGAAACAACGGCTAATGATAAATTAGATACCAATCCAATAGAGCCAAAACCAGAAGTTAGTGAGGAAGCCAGCCCAGAGAAAGATGTAAATCAAGAGAATGAAGTAACTCCAGAAGAAACCTACACCGAAGAAAATTACCATGAAACTCCCGTGCCAGAGGAAGTAAAAAATAAAGTTCCTAATGAAAAAATCTTGCAAACTAAAGGACAAGCACATGAGAATTATAATGTTATTCAGCCTGAAGAAATAGAAAGATCTAAAAAGAATGATAACATAAGCGAAGATGCGCCTCGTCCTGCAAAAAAATCTTGGTTTAGAAGATAATTAGCAAAACATTATAATGTAATTCAACAGTAAAGCAAACCTCCAGATATTAATTTGGAGGTTTTGTTTTTTGATATATTTATAAAAAATTAAAATGATGAAATTCCGCCATAAGCTAATATTTTTTAGTAAATCCTAATTTATGATATAATTCTAACAGTTCTTGCGGTTCTTCTTTTTCTATTAAAATGTATTCTTGCGTTTGCGGATGGTTAAACCCTAATTTATAAGCATGAAGAGCCTGCCGGCTGAGATTTTTAATTAGTGTTTGAATATCGCCGTCAAGTTTATTAAGATATTTCATATAGTTGCTGCCATACAAGGCGTCAGCTACTACGGAATGCCCTTGTGAACTTAAATGAACCCTAATTTGATGGGTTCTTCCTGTATGTAGGGTAAGTTTTACTAAAGAAACTGCCCCATTATAAGAATCCAGCACCTCATAATCTGTTTTAGCAAATTTCCCTTTGCTGCTTATCGCCATTTTTAAACGATTATGAGGTGAGCGGCTAATATAAGATTCAATGCTCCCCACCGATTTAGCAAATCTTCCCCACACTAAAGCCCTATAGCATCTATCAATGCTATGTTCTTCAAACTGTTTTGCCAAAATAGCGTGGGTATTATCATCTTTAGCAATTACCAATACGCCGCTGGTATCTTTATCTAGCCTGTGGACTATGCCCGGACGAACTTCTCCGTTCATGCTTGATAAACTGTCTTTATACTTAAACAGCAAACCATTAACTAGAGTATCTTTAAAATTTCCAGCTCCAGGATGCACTACAAGCCCAGCCTGTTTATTAATTACCAATAAAAATTCATCTTCATAAAGAACTTGCAGAGGAATTTCTTTAGGAATTAGTGATGTAGGTTCAATATAATCGGTAATAATATAAATATCTCCAGCTATTACCTTTTGTGAAATATCATGCAGGATAGTTTTTGCATCATTACGAATAATGCAAATATTTCCAGATAAAATAAGATTTTTTATTTTAGATCTGCTAAAATCTGCAAGAGATGCTGCTAAAAAGCTGTCAACTCTTTGATTAGCATCGGCTGCTGTGGCTATTACTTGTTTTTCTTCACGCATACTTGTATAATAGAATAGATTTTAAATTAATGGAAGATTCAAAATGCTTGATAATAAAAATCTTAATAAACATCTTATAAGATTAGTGGTGCTGTTAGGAATAACTCTTGTTATGGGAGTAATTGCCCTAGTTATTGCCTATGGCGTAAAATCTAAATTTGGGAACAAAAATGAAGACAGTATGACAAATCTTGTAGCATCTAGCGCTATTAATGATAATTTTTCTACAGACTGCCAGCCTTTAACCATAGAATACAGAGAAAACTACATCGCCATTAATTCTAAAAAATGTTCCTCTATTTTAATTATTAATCCTAATACTGGTCGTGAAATTTATAAAAAGTATTAGAAAATACAAAAAATTAATATTTACTAGGAGCTAAGCTGTGCCATGTATAACAAATACATAAGCGGCTTTGCGACAACATAAAAAATCAAGATATTCAATTTTTAGCCTAGAAGAAATATCTTAATTGTAAATTATAAGCTATAGTTGCTGAGCTTTTTATTATAAAATCATACCCTGAGAAATTATTTGTTTTACCTAGTTCTTTAAATTGGTGTTCTCCTAAATATAAATAATGAGTCCCAATACCTAGAGCAAAATTATCAGCAAAGTAATAGCTTCCTATTATCCCGATTTTGCCTGTTAAGACTGTGTTTGCACCACCTCCAGAAACAGCTCCTCTTATTTGCATTTCACGGTAATTTGCTCCTATTCCGCTTTCTATAGATAAACCGATATAATTTGTTCTATAAACTTCATAATTAGCTAAAAACATGGCAGTGTAAGAATTAGAAGTTATGCTTATATTGTTGCTAGTATTATTACTGCCATTACCTCCGCCACCAGGATCAGTTGAACATGAAGGATCATTAGGATCTATATCGCATATATCTGGAGGAGGAAGGCATGATGGGTCATTAGGGTTAGTATCACATATATCTGGCGGCGTTGGCTGGCATGATATATCAGCAGGGTGAATATCACAGAAATTAGGCTGGTTGATAGTGTTGCCATTATTAAAAATACATCTTCTATTACCGTCAAGCTGCCCTCCTATTATATCACTACAAAATTGAGCTTCATTTAATACTCCATTGCTGCATAAATAAGAATACTCTGATGGTAAATTATTACAAAGGCTAACATTATTAACATAACCAGCACCATCACATATAAGGTCTCCCCATAAAAAATTTAAAAGGGAGCATGTGGTGTATTTACCTCCGCCATCGTTACAAAAATCTTGCACTGCTTGGCTTTGTATTGGGTTATAGCTACATACATCATCACCATAATTTAAACTTAATCTAAAATCCGGATTTTGCTGTTTAGCATAAGCATTTATTTTTGCTGCTAAAAGATTTTCATTTACAGCATAACGGCTAACATTAAACACGCTAATTTCAATACCTAAAGATAGGTTATCTGAAACTTTCCTTAAATACGCTACACCATAATTACTGGTTAACTTGAACTGATTTGCTTCATTGTTGCTATTGTTAGAATATGTTTGATTGGAATATCTGCTAGCTATAATTGTATTATTGCTAATTCCGCCAATGTTAAGCATTAAAGAATTTTGATAGTTATTATCGTTTGTATATGGATTTGTATTATATCTGCCTATTTTTTCTAAATTTGATCTGCCTATTTCTCCCAGAACTGTAGTATCGTAATAATACTGATTAGATTCTACTGCTTTTGAGTTAAAAGTTAGCTCCATAAAAATAATAATTGCAAAAACAATATATTTATACAAGAAATTACTTCCAAAATATAAAATTATAACTTTTATAACAAACGATATTGCTTGATATTAGTAGAATATTCATTAAAATGCAATGAAATTATATATATCAGCAATTCTAAGTTGCTATACTAAATAATATAGCAAAACAACGACATAGAAAGCCAAGAGATTAATTCTTAAACATGAAATAGATAGCACCGACCATACATATGGAAGCATAAATAAAGTTAATATTGAAAGACTGTTTCATATAAAACACGGCAAACGGGGCGAATACCGCCAACGAGATTACTTCTTGCATGATTTTTAGCTGAAAAAGATTGAGTCCGTTTTCAAAACCAATGCGATTCGCCGGAATTACAAAAACATACTCAAAAAAGGCTATTGTCCAGCTTACCACAATTACGAAAATCAGAGAGGTATTTGGAAATGTTTTAAGATTGCCATACCAAGCAAAGCTCATAATTGTATTAGAGCATATAAATAATAATGCTACTAAAGATACCGTCCACATATTCCCACCATTTTTATTTTAATGCCCTGCCTACGCCCTCTGCCATATAATTTTATCAAATTTAAAAATATTTGCAATGGTGTTATATTATAATAAAAATACTGCAATAATATATCAATATTAGAAAAAAAGTTGCTCTCCCCCCTCCTATGATATTCTAGGTTTTATAAGCATTTTTAGGATTTTTATGGCTAGATTTATATTGTTTATAATGGCTTTCATTATTTTAATGATAAGTGAATCTTTTGCTGAAATTTATTTTTCTGCTGGAGCTTCTTTATACAAAACTAATAATTTAGAAATAAATGCTAAAGATGATGTAAAACTATATAAAGATTTTACCAGCATGTCTTCTATTACTGAAAATCCCATAGTAATTTGCAGTAAATGCACAGGGGGTAATGGGGTAAGCACCGATACGCATGACTTTATAATATACAGACAAACTATCAAAAATGAAACCAGCAATTACTCTGCATCTGGTTTTCAAATAAATCTTCCTGCCAGCTATGCTTATAGTTTTGCCATGGGCTATAGGGTTAAACAAAATTTTAGAATTGAGGGAGAATATAGACTGGCAAATTCTAAAAAACAATTCAATAGTTTGCCAACTAATTTTAATGCTAAGCAGTCTATAATTATAAACAACATGCACTATTGCGAAGGCGGACTTGGTGATGATCCAGATATTTGCAGAAACAATTATTCAGTGCTAAATTCCACAACAACTTATGAAAACAGCTTCAATTTTTCTGAGGATTTATTCAGCTTAATTCCGCAAAGCAATGGCGAGGCTTCTTATATTAATTTTGCCAATAATATTAGTTATTACTTTTTGAACTTTTTCTATGATGCTCCTGTTTTCCGTAATTATTTTGGTTTTTTTGGAGGATTAGGTATTGGATACGCTCAAATAAAATTGAACACCTCTTCTAATTTAGAAATAGATTTAAAAGGAAATGCCGCCGCCCCTGCTTATCAGTATAAAACAGGTGCTTATTATAACATTAGTGATAGTTTTCGTTTACTGCTGTCTTTTACCCACATTAATACCATAGGAGATATTAAATTTAGTAATTTTACCATGCAGCCTATTTCGCACAATAGTATTGATTTTAATTTAATGTATTTGCTGTAGGGAAAATGAAAACTTGTATATTCTTTATAATGCTTTTAGTTATCCCCATAAGCTCAGCTCTAAATGCCAATGGTTTTTATGTCGGCGGTTCTGCAGGGGCTTCTTTAAGCAGTAATAACAATATTAAAGTAAGCAATCTTAATCAGCAGACTACTTATCAGCAAACTATTACAAACCATAGTGATGATACTATTTATCAAGAGAATAGGTCAGCAACTAGAATAATTCAAGATGCTGCTACAGTTAGTGATTATACTTCCATATTAAAAGAAATTTCTTATAGCGATTTTACAATTGCCCCTATTATTGGTTTAAACATCGGTTATGCTTTTAAAAATTTGCGTTTTGAGAGCGAATTAAAATATACTATTTTAAAAATAAAACCTAAAAGTTCTATTTATGATGTTATTTTACAAAAAAACTATAGTGAAATTATATCAGCTTACTGCTCGGCGTATCAAGGCAGTTTGATGACTCCTTGCAGATCAGGAGGATTGCCGAATGGCACTCAAGTTGATCCGTCAGATTCGAACTATGCAAACTGCCCTACATCTGAATCTGCAACTATCTCTGAATGCTGGCTTAAAATTACAAATATATCTGAAGAAAATTCCTACAATTTTGATAATATAACAATAAATCATTCAGGCAGTCCAATGTTTTCTGCTGATGTAGATTCAGCAATTTTTAGCACCGCAAATATAAATAGCAATAACATTTTAGTTTTTGCTAATTTTATATATGAATTAGCGCTTAGCAAAAACATCGCCATATATAATGGCATCGGCTTAGGATACGGCATAGCTTCAATAGAATCGCGGCAAATTACTTATCCTGCTTATCAGTATAAAGCGGGCATATATTATTCTTTAACAAGTAATACTGATATTACTTTAAACTATTCTAACATTAACATGATAGGAAAAGTTCAAAAGGCTAATCTATCTGTAGCCGATTACAATATTCAATCTGTAGAACTTGGCATAAGATATAACTTTTCAAGCAGAAGCCCTACTTTTTTTGAAGACTATAACTATAGAAAAATCTTCAGTCTGCCTTTGCTTAAAAAGTAGTTATCTGCAAGTTTTTCCTAAAACCCCTTAATTCCTGCATTACTAACAACCGCAATAGTTTCCTGCGATTTTAGCAGGCTTTGAAAAATACCAATAATTTCCTCTTTTTCTACCCTATCAATTTTACTGATAAGCTCGTTGACATCTCTAATTTTACCGAAGTTTAAAATATTGCCGGCAAAGTTAGATGCCCGATTATAACTGCTTTCTAGCGACATTACGATAGAACTTTTCAATAAATTTTTTGCCCGCTCAAGCTCTTTATCTTCTACGCCAAATGCAACTTTCTGCAATTCTTCTTTAACTAAATTTATAACCTCTATAGCTTTATCGTGAGAACAACCCGCAGAAACTGCCAGTGTGCCGCAATCGGCAAAAGCATTAAGAAAACTGTTGATAGAATAAGCTAAACCTCTTTTTTCCCGAATTTCAGTAAATAATCTTGAAGACATACCGCCGCCAAAAATTGTGGCTGCTAAGGAATATTTATGATAGTCTTCAGCCACATAAGAAACACCCTGCCAGCCTAAAATAAGATTAGTCTGCTCGATTTCTTTTTTAACAATCAGCTCACACTTGCCGTTAAATGCTGGATTTCCTTTATCTAAGCTAATACTTTTATCTTGCCAATCATGGGTTAATTTTTTAACTTGCTCTAAAAAACTTTCCTCATTAAAATTCCCTGAAATTACCACCACCATTTGCGAAGGATAGTAATACTTCTGCATGTGCTTAAAAAAAGTATCTTGAGAAAATCTGCGGATATTGCCCTCGTTGCCAATAATAGGAAAACCTAGTGCATGTTCGCCATACACCAGTTTATCGTAAAGATTATAGGCTACATCGCTGGGATCATCTTGATACATTTTAATTTCTTCAATAATTACTCCTCTTTCTTTTTCTAGCTCTTCGGCTGGGAAAGTAGAGTTTCTTAAAATATCCAGCAATACTTCAAAAGCAAGATTAACATCATTCTTCAAAACTTTAGCATACCATGCAGTTTTTTCTTTAGATGTCCACGCATTAATATAGCCGCCTTTATTTTCTAAAATTTCATTAATTTCAAATGAAGTTCTGTTTTTAGTGCCCTTAAAAACCATATGCTCTAAAAAATGGCAAATACCGTTATCTTCTACATTCTCTACCCGCGAACCGATATTGCTCCAAATGCCAACCGTTGCTGATTCAATATGCGGAATATAATCCATAACCACAGTTAAATTATTTTCTAATTTTATTACGCGCGGAGCAATCATGATATTTCCTTTAAAAATTCTATTGTGTATTTCTATATAATATATTATATAAATACTTATGACAACATATAGAATTGAAAAAATAGACAAGGATTTTGATGGTTTAGTTTTTAATCAGCAAAATCAAGCTATTAAAGTTCCCTTCACATTACCGTCTGAAACGGTTAATATCAATAAAATTGATGCCAGCAATAAAGTAGGCGTAGCGGTTGATTTTAATATCCTTGAATACTCACATAATAGGACTGCACCGGTTTGTCCCTATTTTACAAAATGCGGCGGCTGCAAAGCACAGCATTTTCCTGAGAGCATGTATTTAGAACAAAAAATTGCGAATTTAGTGCATCTGCTAGAAGTTAATAATATTTCTTACCCAAAACCTATAGAAATTATTCATCATTATGGCGATGCAGGACACCGCCGCAGAATAATTTTAAGCTGCAATGGCAAGCAGCTAGGCTTTAAGGCTTACCGTTCTAACACAATAATAGATATTAATCTCTGTTCCATTGCTACAGAGAATATCAATAAAATTATTCCTATTCTAAGAAATGTTGTAGAAAAATTTAATCATAAACTGAAGATTGTTGAAATAATTATTAGTGATGTTAATGGCAATATTGATGTTGATATTAATGCCAAAATTAAAATTAACCGTGATGTAATTGAAGCCATGCAAGAGGCTTTCACTTACCCGCTTATAAAAAAAATTACATGGGCTAATGAGCTGCTAATTACTAAGGACGAAATTAGTTTAACCTATGGCAAGTATCAAATTCCTTTTGTGTCGGGCGGATTTCTACAGCCAGAAAAATTCGGTGAAGATGTTTTAATTAACTTTGTATTAAATAATTTAAAAAATTCTGCTAAAATTTTAGATTTATTCTGCGGGTTTGGCGGATATACTTTCTCACTTTTAAGTAAAGCCAATGCAGAAAAAATCTACGCAGTTGATGTATCTGCAGGGGCAGTTAAAGCCATGCAGAAATATGCCTCACCTAAAATGCAGGCAGAAATTAGAAACTTATTTAAAAATCCTCTCAGTGCAGATTTTATAAATAATTTTGACAGCGTTATTCTTAACCCGCCCCGTGATGGTGCTTTGGCTCAGGTTCGCGAGATTGCTAAATCTAATATAAAAAAAGCAGCAATGGTTTACTGCAGCGCATCTAGTATAGTCAGAGATTTAATGATATTAAAAAATGGACTGGATTTACAAATACAAGAAATTAAAGTATTAGATCAATTTATATACTCACCGCATTTAGAGATTATGATTTATTTTGCTAAAAAATAATTTTATGCTACAATCTTTAGTAAAAAAATTTTTAAGAATATGGAAAAAATAAAACTAATTTTACAAGGGTTTTATAATTTAATAACCCTATTTATCAAGGTTTTTTCTTATATTGGTTATAGCTTATCAGTTTTATTTGTTAAAATAATAGATACTATAGCTGCTGGTATTACTTTGCTTATGCAGAAGGCTTTTACCGGGTTATTCGATGCGGCAGTATTCTTCGGAAAAACCTTTTATTATATTGCATCTGTAGTAATTAATTTTGTTATATCTTTAGTTTATAAAACAGCTGTTTTTATAGTCTATAGTTTAAATGCTGTTGTCTGCTCTGTTTATCAGTTATTACATTTTACTTTTAATTTCATTAAAAATTTTATTTACAGCATAATTCCTTTTTTAGTTAGCCTGCCTTTTAGAGCCTGTTATTTTTATTTTTATTTTATAGAAAAACAAACTATTTTCTTTCAAAAACTAAAAAAATCATTTCGCGCTAGAAGATGGTCTTTCTTTAAGCATCAGTCTAAGTATAAACACTATTTAAAAAACCATATTTGGAACAAGATTACTGCCTTTATCATAAGTATAAAAAGAACTTTGCAAGAAATTTTTATCTTTATTAAATTATTTATTTTCAAAATAATCTTGATTTTTAAGAAAGTTATTTATAACATCTATTATGCTATAAAAAATGTCGGATCTTTTATAGCCAATTTAATATTAATGCTGTCTTTATTATTAAAATCATCATTTTTAGCTATTATTTCTATTTTTAGTAAAAGTTTTTGGAATAATTTTTGGGATAACTTTTTTAATTGGATATATAATCTAAGAATATTTCTTAAAAAGTTGTTAAAAAGAAGCTATTTTGAAAGCCGGATTTTTATAAAGCACAGTATGATTTTTATTAGAAGTTTATTGTTATTTGTATGGTTGGATATTTTGAATTTTAAAAAAATGGGTATGTATATAAAAAATAATCTCATAAAAACTTCTGCAACATTAGTTTTTATGTTTTTTTTGATGTATGGCTTTGTTTTAATGGCTTTTTACCCTACTCAATTTGATAAGTTAACTAAAAAGCATGCTGATGCTTTCTTTGTTCTTAATACTCCTAACCTTCTTAGCGAAATTAGAAGAAGTGAATTATTTCAGCCTTTGGTTTATTATAAAGAATTTATTAAAGTTGATAGCGGCAGCAACTTGTATAATTCTCTTTTAGAAAAAGGCATTAATGTTGATAATGCCTCTGAGGTTGTAGATACTTTAAAAGGATCTTTTGATTTAAGAAAAATTAATCCTAACTGGATAATTAACACAGTGGTTGTTTCTTCAACAGAATGGGATAGTAAAAAAATTCAAAAATTAACTATGCCTATAGACAATAGGATTGATTTAATTGTAGAAGCTGATAAAAATTTTAACTATATGGCTTATAAGCAAGAAAAAAAACTAACCCGCTATATGCTAAGAAGAAAAACTCTAGTTAAAGACAGTATTTATGCTTCGGCTGTGAGTGCTGGAATTAGCCCGAACATCGCTATGGAAGTATTTAAAGTGCTTTCTTGGGATATTGACTTCCAAAGGGAAATTAAAGAAAATAACACCTTAGAAGTTATTTTTGAATGTATTTATAATGAAAATGGCGAGCTGGTTACTTGTGATAATATTCTATTTGCCTCAATAGTTGGAGATAGAACCACATCTTTTTATAAATTTAATGGCGGATATTATCATGAAAGCGGACGCAGCGTAGTAAAAACTTTAGTTAAAACCCCAATTAATAATGCCAGATTAAGTTCATCTTTCGGACTTAGAACGCATCCGGTTATGGGATATACTGCTGTCCATAAGGGTGTTGATTTTGCTGCGCCTACTGGAACACCAATATATGCCTCAGGAGTAGGAACTATTGAAATGATGTATAGATCAGCATCTTACGGCAATTATATAAGAATTCGCCATAATCCTTATTTATCTTCTGCTTATGCACATATGAGCGGTTTTGCTAAGGGACTTAAAGTGGGCGATAAAGTAAGCCAGTGGCAGCTAATTGGTTATGTAGGAGCTACAGGTATTGCTACAGGACCGCATTTACATTATGAAATATTAATTAATGGCAAACAGGTTAATCCTTTAACTGTAAAAATGCCATCGGCTATGAAACTAGATGCTGATAAATTACAGGAGTTTAATAACTATAAAGCTACTTTTAATAATGTGGCAATTAAAATTAGCACGCGTGGAAAAATTGTTTCACCATTGGGCGAGAGTTTTAATGGTAATTTTGAGACGATTTCTCAGTAATTAGATAAAAAGTAAATGCTGAGAATTATGGTGTTGCTGCAAGTATCTATAAGTAGAAACTTAATTAGCACCTAAACGATTTACTCAAAAACATCGCAGGATTATTTTCATTTTCCTTAAAGCCAGTTTTTTTAAATAATTCATCATAGAGTTTTATGGTAGGAATTTCAAAAATGGAAGATTTTTCAGCTTCAGTAATAAACCAAATATTTCCCAAAAGCTCATACTCTAGCTGATTAGCAGTCCAAGTGGCACAGCCTATGGAAATAATTGAATTTTGTGCGCCGCTTTTTTTTGCAATATCTTCAATAATACTGCTATGATTGGTCATATAGATGGAATCCGTAATTTTTTGAGTATCTGCCCTATGGTAATCATTAGAGTGAATAATATATAAACTATTGGCATTAACAGGTCCGCCCAAAACAATACTAATATTTTGCTCTCCTAAATCTGTAGAGTTTTCGTCAATATTTGTATTAATACTTTTTATTATATGAGAAAATTTATGAGCGGAAATTTTATTTAAAACTACTCCTGTTGCCCCATTTTTATTATGATTAGTAATTAAGATAACTGATTTATAGAACCGGTTATCAGAGATTGCCGGGCTGGATATAAGCAGCTTACCCATTAAGGAATTAATTGATATATGGCTGAAATTGTTTTTATTCATGAGTTATCTAATGTTTAAGTTTAATTACTATAAAAATTATACATCTTGTTGAATCAAATGCAAATAATTGTTTAAAACTGGCGATTTTTCAGCAATAGCTTTTTGCACTAAGCTGTCAACTTCCTCATTGCCCTCATTGCCTGCATGCCCTTTAACCCATAGAAATTCTATCTTGTGCACTTTTATCATATCATCTAATTTTTTCCATAGCGCTTGGTTTTTAATAGTTTTTTTGTTGGCTGATTTCCAATTATTCTGCTTCCAATTATTTATCCATTTGGTAATGCCGTCCTGCAGGTATTTGCTATCTGTATAAAGTTTAATATGGCAGGGAAATTTTAAACTATCCAGAGCTACAATAACTGCTAAAAGCTCCATTTGATTATTGGTTGTATGCGGCACATAACCATGAAGAGTTTTTCTGCTGTCTTTATAAAGCATTAAAATACCAATGCCGCCCTCCCCGGGGTTATGACTGCAGCCGCCATCGGTATAAATTTCTATAGATTTCATAATTTTATATAAATATTTAATTTTGTTTTATATTATAGTATAATCAATAATTGAAATTTTAAAAGAGCAGACTTTATGAAAAAATATCTATCTTGGTTTTTATTTTTTAGCATTAGCTTTCTTGGCATATCTTCGGCAGTTGAGCTAGATTTAGAGAAAGCCTTAGGTAAACAATATAAGCTAACTCGTGAAAAAGATAATCTTGCGTGTTTTATTCCCCTAGCAATCAAAGGGATTGATACTGTTTATTTAAAAAATGCCAAAGGTGATGTCGTTTATATCATAGAAATTTATGGCAGCGAAGGCAACTGTGCCTGGCAGAGAGATAAGGTAGTATTTGCAAAAAATCTTCCTATCACTGAGCGTAATTACATTACTAAAAATTTCAAGCCGAAACTTTATTTTAAAGGAAATTTTCGTTTGTTCTTTAGAGTTAAAAAACTTCTGCCTACAGAATCTATAGATATTAAAAGTATTAAAGTTCCATACTTCGTTTTAATCCATAATAATAAAACCGATGAGACGCTTTTTAAGAAAGATTTAAGCATCAATATTCGCTTGCCTAAAGACGGCGAAATTATATACAAAGGCGAAGTAGTTTCAATGAATTTATCTTTCTTCATGGAAGATTTCATTAATTTAGAAACCCTCTCAGGAGTTTATTTTAAAAGGTAGAGCTATGCAAAGACCATCTTGGGATGAATACTTCTTAAATATTTTAGATGCCGTATCAGCAAGGGCAACATGCGATAGAGGCAAGTCAGGGTGCATTATTACCTTAGATAATCGTATTCTCTCTACAGGATATGTTGGTGCACCGGCAGGACTGCCATCGTGCGACGAAGCCGGACACTTGCTGCGCGAGGTTAAATATGAAAATGGCGAGTTAAAACAACATTGCGTTAGAACCATTCATGCCGAACAAAACGCCATTGTTTACGCCGCCCGTTATGGTGTTAGCATTAAAGATGCTACACTTTACTGCACAATGATTCCTTGCAATGCCTGCAGCATGTTAATTATTGCCAGCGGTATTAAACGAGTAGTGGCAAAGTATGAATATCAGTCCTCAATGGAATCTAAAAATATGTTCAAAAAAGCAGGCATTGAACTAACTGTATTAAATCAACAAACTATTTATTAAAATGAAAAAAGCTGAATTATTATCTCCCGGCGGCAGCCTTAGAAAAATTAAAACTGCGCTGCTTTACGGAGCAGATGCTGTATATTTAGGAACGCCTGATTTATCTTTGCGGACTAAATCTGAAATTACTATGGAAGATTTGCTTGAGGTAGCACGAATCTGCCGCAGCAATAATAAGAAGTTTTATTTAACGCTTAATTTATTTTCCCATAACAAAGATATTGAAAAATTGCCGCGATTTGTGGAAACTATTAAACAGGTGCAGCCCGATGGTATTTTGGTTGCCGATGTAGGAATTTTTGACTATGTAAAAGAGCACCTTCCAAATATCAACATTCATATTTCTACTCAAGCCAATGTATGTTCAAGCATTTCAGTCCAGTTTTGGAAAAAGCAAGGAGCCGCCTTATGCGTCTTAGCCCGCGAAGTATCATTCAACGAGCTTAAAGAAATTAAAGAACAATGCGATGGCATTAAAATAGAAGCCTTTATTCATGGCAGTATGTGCATGACCTATTCAGGACGCTGCCTGCTTTCTAACTTTATGGCAGAAAGAGGTGCAAATCAAGGAAGCTGTGCCAACAGCTGCCGTTGGAATTATAAACTTAAGGTTAAGCTCAAAGATGACAGCCTTTTTGATTTAGAAATCAATGAAGAAAATATGGATTTATTCCAATATTATTTAGAAGAAGAATTTCGCGAAGATGAACTTTTTGAAATTCAAGAAGATGAAATGGGAGCATATATTTTAAACTCCAAAGACCTTTGTTTAATGCCGGTTTTAAAAGATTATTTAGAAATCGGTATTGATACTTTAAAAATAGAGGGACGCAATAAAAGTGAATACTATGCAGCCATAACAGCACGCGCTTATCGTTTAGCTATTGATTCTTATTATACAGATCCGCAAAATTTTAATTACAAGCCTTACCTTAATGAGCTTTATACCATTCAAAACCGTGGTTATACTATGGCTTTTCATGATGGCAGACTAACTAATTTAGCTCATAATTACGATTTAACTAAAACTATCAGCGACTATGCCTATGCAGGAATTATTATCGGCTATGAAAAAGATTCTAACGGCGAGGATTGTATTTTAATGGAAGTGCGGAATCTTTTAAAATCCGACGATATTTTAGAATTCATTTCACCTTTTGTATTAGAGCCAATTCGTCTGAGACTTTATGAATTTATTGATGCTAATGACGGTTATATAAAACAGAAGATCTCTGCAGGAAAAGCTAATCAAGCTATAAAAATTCCACTATCGCTATTTCATAACGAAGAAAAAGATAAGCTAAAGGAAATGCTTCCAGAGTTTAGTGTAGTGCGGAAAGTTTACATTGAACCCATGTATGAAACTTTCTTTAAGCACAATAAAGTATCATTCGGCGTGGAAACTGGCACCGCTAGTAGAGGAGTTTTAGATAATTTGCAAGAAAAAGTTGATGTTTTAAAGAGGGAGAAATGGGATAAATCACAGAGCAAAGATAAAACCCTATTAAAACCATGCTGCTCTAAAGGCTGCAATGGCTGCATGATTTTTTGGGAAGGCGATGATTATAAATCTTTAAGAGAAAAAATGAAAAATAAAAAAATTGGTGAAAAATTAATTAAAAATATTGACTTTTAGCAGTTAGAAAATAAAAATTATACTGTATAAAGTGTATTATTTAATCCTAAATAACAACATTTCTGCCTGCAGGTAATTATAGAAAATAAGAAAAATAAATTATCTGATTTTATTATATTGCTCTATATAATAGGTATTTCTTAGGTTTTGCAGCCTAATCATTTCTTTTTGACTTTCTATAATTTCTGCTTGAAGCAATATGGCTTTTTTTAAATTATCAATTGAGTTGCCCTCATTGACAAAAACGGTTATTTGCTTTTGCTTATCTTGTATTGATGCTCGTCTGCTAATATAGCTAACTTCCTCTCTTACAATATTCTGTTGAATTTCTTCAGCTCTTGCTACATTTACATCGGAATTTTTATATCTTGATGAATCTAAAGTATGTAAGAGATTATAACATTTCATATAAATTTGTTTAGTTTCTTCTGTTTGTCCTTTAATTTTATTACTCAGCCTTTTGATAAAATATCCTTGAAAATTTATCAAACTTAATAAAACCTGATACATATTTTCAGATTCTTGAGAAGTATTGCTTTGTTCAAAATTATGACTTGCTAAATTTGAAAGAATCCCCTCTCGTATATTATATAAATATACGAACTCACTTTCACAAACAGCAACTTCATCGCTGCAACTATTGGTATTAAGATTATTTATATAACTATCAACTTGAGTCTTGATAAAATTATTACCATAGCTGCTATAACCCGGTATTATTCTTACTAAATACCAGCCTCCAATCACAACAGAGATTATTAAAAAAATTTTTAAATTTCTATGATTCATATTAAGTTTAATTGGTTCGATTATTTAGAATAAATAATCCAATAATCAGATTATTTATTCTAAATTTATTACCGTTATGGCACCTCAGAAGGAATAGACTCAGCTGTATTTCCTGTATTTTGTGTAGTATTAGCTGCTCCTGCCGCAGCGTTTTCTTCAACCGTAGTTTGTGCCTCAATTGCTTGATTTTCTTGATTTAATTGTGCACTTTCATCAGCTTGTATATCTGCTTCAGAAACAGCATTGTTTTGAACTTCTGGTCTTGGAGCAACCCTTCTTGGTCCACCATTATCGCCATTAGGATTTGGTCTTGCTTTAACATCCCGAGTTCTTTGGAAAAGTGCATTCTCATTAATACTCATAAAATTATTCTCTTCCTGAATTTCTCTTTTTACAGGAGTAGATAAGAATGATGAACTTTTAGTAGAGGTTGTAGAATTTAAACTATTCTCTAAATCAGCTCTAGCACTATTAGCACTTTGAACATTTTGTCTTTCAAGCTCTTTATATCTAGCTAGCCATTGAAGAATATTGCCCTTAGATGAATTATAAACATTTGGAGGGGTATTGCCTTCAAAACGAGAAATAACTAAGAAAATTTCATCTTCAGGAATATCGTCAATATATCTTTTCTCAATAATTAATTTTCTTTTATTTCTATAAAGAAAATCTGTAACAAACTGCGAATAGATAGTTTTTTCTAATTGCATTTCCCTATCAAAATGAGTTTTTAAATTAGAGCCATTAACATACATAAGGATTATCGCATCTTGATCTTTCGGAACTTTTTGCACAAAAGATTTTAACAATGCTTTGTGTGTTTCATATAACGCCACATTTGCATATTCGGTATCCCTGCCGCCACCCATTGCTAAATTAAGAAAATAATCCGGATTATTTCTATTGTTAATAAAAGTTGTTGGCTGTTCTTGACCTTCTGGCAATAAACCTAATACTCTGCCAACTTTATCTCTTTTAACATTAATTCTTAACACTAAAACATTGATGTTATAAAGGTTTTGCGCTTGATCTGGCTTAAACATAGTAATATCATCAAGAGCTGCTTCTCTTTTATCTCTTTTGATATTTTTCTTGATGTTTTCTTTGGTAGAATCCTGCGTATCTGAGGATAAATCCCCTGCTTCAATAGTTTGTTCTGATTCTCCCTGCTGCACGCCACTGCTTTGATTACTGCCATTGACATCGCCTTCAAAAATAACTTTACCACCAGACACGCTATCACTTGTATCCGCCTTTGAATAGTTAGGTAGTAATAAAAATAATGCCAGTAATGGTAAATAAAACAACTTAAATTTAGACATGCCTTATATAAACTCTAAAATTTCACTAGAATAATGTAAAAATTCCTAATTTATAGTTTAGCAAAAAAAATATATTAAGTAAATATTAATTTTACTTAATTTGATAGGTTGAGGTTTATATGTGAAATTATTACGGCTAGTGTATTTTAATACATGAGCAGCCTTGTAAAGTAAAGTAGAAAGCCAATAGGTCAAAGCTCCTCTTTGATAAACTTATAGATTGATAAAAAATCCAGCCCTGCCTGCTGCCTCTGCTCGGCAATGGATGCTTGTTCTATGAATATTGCAGGGGCTGTTATACTTTTAAAATTAAGCCCACTTAATAAATTATGCTTTTCTAAAATTTCTAATACTAATCCGCTGAAAGCCCTGCCATAGCCCTCTTCAATTGTAATTAAAGTTTTATGATTTTTGGCTAAGTTTATAATTAACTCTTCATCAATTGGTCTAGCAAACTTAGCATCAGCTATGGTAATATTCATATTATCTTTTTTTAACATATCTGCAGCCTGAATTACCTCGTGGAGAATCTCACCAATAGATAAAACCGCTACCTCCCTGCCCTGCTGCACTAAAACTCCTTTGCCATAAACTAAGGGAGCATCTGGCAAAGAGCTGCCGGGATACTTCGCTTTTGAAAACCTTATAAAAGACGGCTTATCATTAATTTCAGCCATTAACTCCAGCATTTTAGGAATATCGCTCTGCATAGAAGGTGCCATAAAAACAATATTCGGCAATGGCAAAAACATAGAATAATCTAGCAACCCATGATGCGTAGCGCCATCAGCACCAACAAAACCTCCTCTATCCATAATAAACCGCACAGGTAGGTGTGAAATTGCTACATCATGCACCACTTGATCGTAGGCTCTTTGCATAAATGTTGAGTATATGCAAACAAAAGGTTTTAAACCGGCTTTAGCTAATCCTGCTGCAAAGGTAACCGCATGCTGTTCTGCTATGCCTACATCAAAAAATCTGTCCTTATAAGCAGATTCAAATTTATCAAGCCCCGTTCCTGTAGGCATGCCGGCGGTAATTGCTACAATTTTATTATCAGCAGCAGCTTGTTTTATTAAGGATTGCGAAAAGACAACAGTATTAGCCGTTAAATTTAAACTGTCCTGCTGCTGCAACTTTCCATTAATCCCTTCCACTCCGTGCATGCAGTCGCGGGATTCCTCAGCTTTTGCATAACCCTTGCCTTTTTTAGTAATAACATGCAAAAGGATTGGTTTGTTTGAATCATAATCTTTTATGTTTTCTAAAACCTCAATTAAAGTATCTAAGTCGTGTCCATCTAATACGCCAACATAAGAAAAACCAAGCGCTTCAAAAATGTTTGCTTCTTTAGTCAACCGTGTAAAAGAATCAGCCTTCTCAACTAGAAAACTCAGCGGACGCGGCAATTTATCGGCAATATTATTATGCAGCAAATCTTTAATATAAGAAAAAGGAGTTGAAGATTTTATCTTAACAAAATACTTGCTAAGCGCTCCTTGCGGTTTAGAGATAGACATTTCATTATCGTTAAGCACCACTATCATTTTAGATTTAACGCTTCCCATATGATTCACTCCCTCAAGCGCCATACCGCTGGCAATGGAAGAATCACCGATTACTGAAATAACATGTGCATAGTCTCCCTGCATTTGCAGTCCTAATTTTAGACCAAAACCACTGGAAATAGAAGTAGAGCTATGACCGCCAATGAAAGTATCGTATTCACTTTCATTTGGACACGAAAATCCCGAAATTCCATTTTTTTGACGGAGAGTATGAAATTTATCTTTGCGGCGGCTTAAAATTTTATGAGTATAAGACTGATGTCCTATATCCCAAACTAATTTATCATTAGGAAAATTAAAAACATAATGCAAAGCTAAAGTAAGTTCTACTGTTCCTAAAGAAGATCCTAGATGCCCTCCTGTTTTACTAACAGAATCTATAATAAACTCTCTAATTTCACGGGCAAGAATTTCTAACTCAGATGAATTTAAAGATTTTAAGTTAAAATTTTCATTTAGTTTATGGATATATTTCATAAAATCCCCACCAGGATATAATTATTAATGCTAGAAATTTCACTTAGGTTTAGATCTTTTAAAATATGTCTGCATGAAGAATCTAATTTTCTTATTTTATTGATAGCTTCCTCTCTGCCTAAGATATTAACAACATTGGTTTCCTCGTTTTTGTTGCTATCTTTAATATCATCAACAATCTGATAAATTAAACCTAAATTTTCACCATAAACTGACAGTTTATTTATAAATTCATTATCTTTATTAGCTAAAATTGCGGGAATAGCCGTGCATAAACTGATTAATTTTGCAGTTTTAAGGGCATGAATCTGCTTTATGGTTGCCATATCTGCGCTAATATTTTTAGCAAATTCTAAATCAAACATCTGCCCGCTGATAAGATTGCCAGCCCCCATAGTTTCAGCAGTTTGCTTAATAATTTTTAATTTTATCTGCGGATCTATTTTAAAATTATCACTAGATAATAAATAAAAAGCCTCAGTTTGCAAAGCATCTCCTGCCAATATAGCAGTAAACTCGTTAAACTTAATATGAACAGACGGCTTGCCGCGGCGGGTATCATCATTATCCATACTTGGCAAATCATCGTGGATAAGAGTATAAGCATGCAGCATTTCAATGCAGGCTCCTACATAAAGCGCTGTTTCTTCTGCTACATTAAGTTTTTGCGATATAGTATAAATTAAGTAGGGACGAAGTTTTTTACCGCCGCCTATTGTAGCATAACGCATTGCAGCCTGTAAATTTTTTGAAGGAATATTCTGCGTAAAAAAACTATCGAATAATTTATCTATTTTTAAAGCTATCCTAGACATTTCAATTTTATTAATCATCCTATTCTACTGCATTTACCCTACTAATTTACTTTCTCTACTTCCACGCGTGCGCTAGCTAAAATATCTTGAGCATATTCTGCTAAAATTTTGCCAGCTTTATAAAATTTAATGCTGTCTTCCAAGCTGATTTCACCTTTTTCCTGCAAATTAACAATTTGTTCCAGCTGCGAATAAACCTCTTCAAATGAAAGCTCTAGCTTCTGCAGATCTTCTTTTGATGTAATGCTTTTAATATCAATTTTTTTCACGAAAATTCCTACTTAGTATTTTTAGGTAATTCAACCCTTATATGCAGTTCCTTTAAATGTTTTAGCTTAGCTTCGGTAGGAGCGTTCATCATTAAATCTTCTCCAGTTTGAGTTAATGGAAACGCAATAATTTCCCTAATATTGATAGAATCCGTTAAAAGCATAACAATTCTATCAATTCCCGGAGCTGAACCACCGTGAGGAGGCGCTCCGTATTGGAAGGCATTAAACATTCCTGCAAAATTTTTCTCAATTTCATCACGACCATAACCAGCAGTTTCAAAGGCTTTTACCATAATATCCGGGCGGTGATTCCGAATCGCTCCGCTAGAAAGCTCTATGCCATTACAAACAATATCATACTGATAAGCTAAAATATCTAAAGGATCCATATTCGTTAAAGCCTCTAACCCACCCTGCGGCATAGAGAATGGATTGTGCGAGAAATCTACCTGTCCGGTTTCTTCATTAATTTCATACATTGGGAAATCAACAATTAAGCAGAACTTGAAAACATCTTTTTCAATAATATCTAACTCTTCAGCAATTCTTGTTCTGGCAGCTCCGCAAAATTTAACATCTTTATAATCACCGCTTTCTTTACCGCAGATAAAGAATACGCTGTCGCCATTTTCTGCACCTGTTTGCTGTTTTACCAAAGCAATCCGCTCTGCAGATAATTTTGAAGCAATAGGACCTTTGGTTGTGCCATCGGCATCAAAAATTATATATCCTAAACCGCCTTGACCTTCTTTTCTTGCCCATTCGTTCAGCTTATCAAAAAAACTTCTTGGCTGATTAGCTGTATTTTTAGTATTAATAGCCCGAACAAAATTGCCTTTTTCTATCAGGCTGGCAAATAAAGAAAAATCGCTGCCCCTAAAAACCTCTGTAGCATCTACAATTACTAGAGGATTTCTTAAATCTGGCTTATCGCTGCCATATTTAAACATACTTTCTCTATAAGGAATCCGCACAAAAGGCAGCGGTGAAACTTTTTTGCCATTAGCAAACTCATTGAATGTAGAATACATAACATCTTCAAGAACTTTAAATACATCTTCCTGTTCTACATAAGCCATTTCAAAATCCAGCTGATAAAATTCGCCTGGAGTTCTGTCTGCCCGTGCATCTTCATCTCTAAAACACGGCGCAATTTGGAAGTATCTGTCAAAGCCTGAGGTCATAAGCAATTGCTTAAACTGCTGCGGAGCCTGCGGCAAAGCGTAAAACTTGCCTGGATGCTTACGGGCAGGCACTAGAAAATCTCTTGCACCCTCTGGGGAACTTGCAGTTAAAATTGGCGTTTGCATTTCTAAGAATCCTAAAGATTCCATTTTTCTGCGGATAAAAGAAATAATACGGGAACGCATAACAATATTATTATGAGTTTTTTCGCGCCGCAAATCTAAAAAACGGTATTTAAGACGCATATCTTCAGGGCTGTTATCGTCTTCATTTACTAAAAACGGCAGCACCCGCGACGGATTTTCCATTAAGAATTCAGCAATTGTTAATTCAATCATGCCAGTTTTTAATTCAGCATTAATTGTATCTTCAGTGCGGCGAACCACTTCTCCTACAACTGTTATAACCGATTCGGTTCTAGTATCCTGCACTCTTGAAAACAGCGGCGAATCACTGTCAATCACACACTGTGTTACCCCATAATGGTCTCTTAAGTCTATAAAAACTAGGCTTCCATGATCTCTTTTTCTTAATACCCAACCTGAAAGTTTAACTCTTTCACCTATATGTTTTTCACTTAACTCCCCACAATTATGAGTCCTAAACTTGTGCATTTTTCCTATATCCTACTTATTATTAAAAGAATTTCTTATGAAGATTATAATTCCATGTTAAATTTTAGTCCAATACATTTTATATCTTTTTTACTTATTCATATAGACAAAACAAAATTTTTATACTACATAGTTAATGTATTTATTTTTAATAAACAACTTTTTAGAGGAATTACAATGGATAAAGATATTTCTTACTTCGATGCTATTACTGCCATCAATATTAATAACGGTGTTGTTAAATTAATTATGGGAAATCAAGACGCTACTGTAGCTGCAGATCAGCAAAATAAAAATCTTCCTGTAGCAACTAAAACTATTGCTTTGCCTGTAAATACTTTTATTTACGCATTAGCTGTGTTTACAAACGATCCTAAAAATCAAGATATGATCGCTAAAATGCAAGAAGCAGCCGGCTTAAATAAATCTGAATAAGCCCGTATAAAGTAGCTCCTAATTTTTAGGGGCTATTTTTAATTTTAAACACATGAAAATTTTTAAGAATCTTTCACCTGCAAAATTAATCTATGGATTAAAATACTCTAAAGATTTATTCGCCTCATTAGGAGCAGGATTTATACAGCTTCGTGATGATATTGCTATGGCTGTAATTCACAGAAAAACTTTTAAAAATTTATCAAATCTTAACTGCCCCTTAGAGAATATGCAGGAAAGCTATATGTTTATGGGGGGGAACCATTTAGAAGTTTTTCCTTTTCACGGACTTATGATAAAAAATGCCCATCGCTTATCGGATAGCTTTCCTATTATTACCGCCCTTGATAGCGATATGGATTCTTTAGATGATATAAAAAAAATGTTTGACGGCAGTTTTTGCCGAATCCAAACCTCTGTTTTTGATATTAACTACTCTCATCTGCCAAATAAGAAATTTGATTCGGTTTCTCTAAATTTTGCTTTAGATAAAATACAAGGAAGCCGAGAAGAATTTATGGTAAAAATTAAGAACCTTCTTAATGACGGCGGAATTGTTTTTGGCATATCCGCACCATATCTTGGCTTGCATCATAAAAAAAATGCCCTTAATTATATAAAGAACAAAAACAGTCAAGGCGAGTGGTTTAACCTAGATTTTTCTGCCAACGATCTGCAGCGAATCTTAAGGTCACATTTTGATCAGCATGGGTTGTTTCATATGGGATCTTGCGTTATTTTTAGGGGAATTATTAATAAAAAAATTCCAGACCTTTCTTCACGGCGCCCTACTTTAGAAAATCTGCGCGGTAAGCATCTAAAAATTCAGCAGGAAGACTTATACAAGTGGGTTAGGAATCTCGATAAATTTAAAAAATAACATACTGTCATACCGAAGAAAATTGGTATCCATTTGCAGATAGAAGCAAATGAACAGCCTCCATTTATGTAATAAGCTCTATGGGTATCAACTTTCGTCTGTATGACAATTTTTGGTCTTTTTTGTATATAATTACCTTTATTTGTCATAAATTGATTATTGTCAATTTAATTGCTAACTATTTTTTATATACTAATGTGATGTAATTATATTACATATAATATGTATAATTAAAGGAATATTAGAATGCTAAAAAAATCTTTAAGTATTGTTGCTGGCAGTTTGCTAGTGGCGTCAATATCTAATGCTACTGAAATTTATAATAATGATGGAAATACTATTGCTATTGGCGGAACTATGAAATTTGGCTATCAGTCAACAACTAATGGTTCTGATACAAATAATCTTGTTTTTGTATCTCAAGATAAAAACAAATCTTCAAAACTAAGCATTACAGGCACGCGTGCAGTTAATGATGATATGAAAGTTTTTGCTACTTATGAATGGGGTATCAACCCGTTAGCTACTAAGAATGACGGCACTGATCAAAAAGATTTCTTCACACCTCGCCAAGGATTTGCAGGGGTTGACCATAAAACTTTCGGTAAATTTACTTTTGGTAAACAAGTTGGGGTTTATCATGATGTTTCAGCCTTTACAGAAAAATTTGATTTAACCGGCACAAATGGTGTTGCACCATATACTTCAATATTTAATGGCACTAGCGGTCAAGCTGGCGATGGTGGATTTACAGGCGTTGGCAGAGCAGATGGTGCCGCTAGATACGATAGAAAAGATGGTCCTGTTGCTTACGGTTTCCAATATCAAGCTCATTCTACTTATTCAACTGGGGTTGTTGATAGAGACTACTCTGCTGGTGCCGTAGTTATTGGCGATGTTGCTCAAGGCTTAAAAATTGGGGGAGCATTTAACTTTGCTAAATTAGATGTTACTTCATTATCTGGTGAAAAAGTAGATAGAATGGACGGTATTCTTGGGATTTCTTATAATGATGACCGCTTTTCTTTTGGTTTAACTGGCTCGTATAATACTAACTTGTATCAACTTCTTGCTAACACTGGTGTCGCTCCAGAAACTGCTTCAATAGGTGAAGAAGCCTTCTTTGCAGTAAAAGTTGCCCAAAATCAACAAGTTTTTATAGGAAACAATTTCCAAACAACTTCTTATAAAACAAATGATGCTGGTTTGTATGCCAACAAAGGGAACACAAAAAGCACTACAGAATACAACTATGTATCTGTAGGAGCTAGAAACTACTTTACCCCGCAAGCCTATGTATCTGTAGAGTATTCTTATGATTTAAGAGGTAAATCTGATATTAATAACTCATGGAACAAAGCTAATGCCAGCCAAATAGGCGCTATTTTTAGATACGATTTCTAATTATTAATTAAAAAGAGGTGTAATTTTCATACACCTCTTTTTTCTATATCGATTCGCTTGCCTGCACATTTTTTACTAAAAAACAAAATATGTGATAATTAAGCTATATCTTGCTTTTTGTCTTATAATTAAAAATTTATTAACATTTTTTTAATTTTCGTTTATACTATCAATCAGTAGTAGTTTAAAATTATTTATTTTTTCAAAGGAGAAAGTTGATGTTAAAAAAATCTTTAAGCATTATCGGTGCTTCTCTATTAATGACTGGTGCAGCTAGCGCTACGGATCTATATAACCAAGACGGCAAAACTTTTTCTGTTGGCGGTAGAGTAGATATGGGAATACATACTAATCAAAATTCTGACCCTACCAGTAATAAATTTGATAGTGTAACCGGCTACGATAACGGATCAAGAATTGAATTTTCTGGAACAGATCAAGTTAATGATGATATGAAAGTATTCGGTAAAGTTCAATGGGCATTTGATACTCAAAGTAATACTGGATTTTGGGGTAAAAATCGTTTAGGTTTTGCCGGAATTGACAGCAATAAATTTGGCAAAATTACCTATGGTAAACAATATTCTACTTATTATGATGTAGAAGCTTTCACAGATATGTTTAACATAAATGGCGGTGAGGCTAACCTAATAGGCAGTAGCCAGTTATTCGGCAGTAATGATTTTATTACTCTTTTAAGACCAGACTCAACTTTTAGATACGATAAAGCCTTTGGAGGAACTTCTATAGGCGTGCAATACACTACTAAAGATTCTGGACAATACACTTCAAGTAATGCGTTTATTACTGATATGTCAAGAAAATATGCTTTTGGAGCATCAGTAATTAGCACTGTAGCTACTGGCGTTAAAATAGGTATTGCTGGTAACTATGTTGCCTTCAACGATAAAGTGGATACTTCAGATACATTAGGATTAGCTTCTGGTATTGCTGGTGTTTCTTATACATCTGATATGTTTGACTTTGCTTTAACAGGTTCTTATCATGCTCAATCAGCTAGTAATTGGTGGGATAAGTCTAGTATTATAGGACAAGAAAGCTATATTGCTTATAAACCTATACAACCGGTAGCAATTTATGTTGGTAACAATTTCCAAAGATTAACCGTTAATGATAGTCATACTAGTAAAAATAATAATTATACAACTCTTAATTATGCAGCTATTGGTTCGCAATATTCGTTTAATAAATCATTAACAACGGCTATAGAATACAGACATGATTTAAGAAGCAAAAATGCAATTTTAGATGCTAGTGATAGTAATTCTAGTGAATTAGCAGCAGTTATTAAATATAACTTCTAATAATTATTGCAATTTATTTTTAAGACAATCAACCCGCTTTTACATGTGAAAGCGGGTTTTTTGCTGCTAACCCTATCTATTCTATTACTTAAGAGTTTAACCATAACCTTACCCTTTTCGTCATGCCGTTAGAAAGCTGCATCTATTAAAATTACATATAACTTTGATTATACTAAGTATTTGCAATAAGAATTTTGTATGCTATAATGTGTGTTATATAGAATATATCTTAGTAATTTAGTAGGATATATATACAGACAGAAATAGAAGAAACCTATGGAAAATTTAACAGCAATTTTTTTATCTAAAGCCCATGAGGGTAAGGATTATACTATTATAGGATTTTCAGATAATCTTTCATTGCATGAAAAAGATAGATTAGCTTCTTACGGATTTGTTATTGGAAACTCTCTAAGAATTATTAGAAAATCAATTATGGGCAACACATTTGAAGTAAATATTGTCGGCAGTAATTTAGTTATTAGAAAAAAAGAAGCGGATAACATATTATTACAGGAAGGAGCTCATGAGAGTTAGTTTATTAGGATATCCTAACGCTGGAAAAACTTCAGTTTTTAACATGCTAACTTCACAAAACAGGAAAGTTGCTAATTTTTCTGGAGTTACAGTTGATTCGTATGAAGGCAACTTTTCTATTGATAATAAAAACTATACTCTTATAGATTTACCAGGAATTAATTCCTTATCTTCATTTTCAGATTCTAAAGATGAAACTGTAGTTAGTGAATATATTCAAGCTAACCCTAATGATTTATATATAAATGTTATAGATATTACCCATCTGCAAAGAAATTTATTATTAACCCTCAACGCCATATCCCGCAAACTTAACACAATTATCGTAGTTAATATGGTTGATATGGTTCAACTTTCGCTTACAGAAATCAGTCAAGTTCAAAAAACTTTAGAAGATACTTTAAAAGTTCCAGTTATAATGTTTTCTGCCAAAAAGAAAACTGGACTAGAACAGCTTAAAGCTGCCATTAAAAATTACCACCCTCAAGAAAATACAATTAGCCGGCAAACTATCGATCATATTAAGCTAATTAAATCTATAACCCAACAGCTGCCGAAATTAACTTCTAAAGCTACTAAAATTACCACAATTTTAGATGCGGTATTGCTAAATAAAATTTTGGCGATTCCTTTATTTGCTATAATCATTTATGCAATCCTTTTAATAACTTTAAATATTCATATTATTTTCTCGGGTTTTATAGATGCCCTAGGTGAAATTATTTTTGTAGATTTGCCAAACAAATACCTGTCATTCCTTCCAGAAATTATTCTAATAGTTTTAGCCAATGGAATTGGCGGAGGCATTCAAACCATGCTAACTTTCGTTCCTATTATTTTCACTCTATTTTTCCTATTAGGAATTTTAGAACAAAGCGGTTATATGGCAAGACAAGCCTTTATTACTGACGGCATAATGCAAAAATTAGGATTGCCGGGCAAGGCTTTTATTGCTCTAATTATGGGCTTAGGCTGCACTGCTGCCTGCTCTAGCGGCTGCCGAACATTAGAAAGAGAAAGTGATAGAAGGCTGTCGCTGATGATGGCGCCTACAATATCCTGCTCGGCTAAGCTGCCCGTGTATGTTTATTTATGCTTTTTGGCATTCGGCACAATGGCGTTAAATATGGTTTTTTTACTATACTTTCTAGGGATAACCCTTACAGTTATCAATGGCATATTTCTATCAAGAAGTTTATTCAATAATGGAAAATCTTTACCCTTTATTATGGATTTGCCCGATTATATGCTGCCTAATTTTTTATATATCTTAAAAAATTCGCTGATAAGAGTTAAAAATTTTGTAATTGGCTTAGGGAAAATAATTATCCCAATTATTGCTTTTTTAACCCTATTATCTTCAGTTTCTTTTAAAGGAGAAATTGTTCCCATTGATTCTAACAAAAGCATTCTTTCTGCAGCCAGCCGTAGTATAACTCCAGTTTTATCCCCATTAGGCATTAAGGAAGATAATTGGCAAGCTACCTTAAGCATTATTACTGGATTTTTAGCTAAAGAAATGGTTGTTGCTACCTTAGATGCCGTATATTTTCCAAACATCAACTCTCAGCAGGAAAATACAGAAGTGCTTATTTTAGCAGAAATTGAAAACGCTCTTGTGGATTTTAAAAATCAGCTGATTGATAAAAACTATTTTGATATGTTTGACATAGCTTCCAGCTATTCCCTATTAAACAATATGGATAGCAAAACCCAAATTATGTATGAAAAGTTCAATGGTTTTGCTGGAATTTTTGCCTTTTTATTATTTATTTTAATCTACTCGCCTTGTTTAAGTGCTATGCGGGCAATATCCTTAGAAATCAATAAAAAATGGGCTTGGATAGTAGGAACTTGGTCAACATTCAATGCCTTTATGATTGCTGCCCTATTTTATCAAATCGCTACAAATTTATACGGCGGCATAATTTTTAGTATTATTTTTATCTTAAGCTATACAGCAATATTTTTTATTTTTAAACGGATTGGATTAAAAAATACTAAACTTTGGGAAAGTAATTTTGTTTTTACTAAAAAAACTCCAGATTAAGAATCCTTGCCAGTTATTAAAATATTAGATATAATCCTATTGTTTAAAATCAAATTATGGTTATTTTTGTGAAAATTTTTGCGATAGGACTTCTGTTGTTAATTGCTGGGTGCAATATACAAAATCATTCTACATCATCAATAGAGATGGAAAACCACCTAAGAAATTCAGGAACTTATTATATTATTAGTTCTCCTAATTTAACGCCTCAAATGGAAAATATTTTAGATAAAAATTTAATCGCCCGCGATTTTATTAAATTAAAAGATAAAAACTCTCAAACAACAGCAAACTATTTAGTAAGCATAAACTATAAAGAAAATGGTTCGCATAAAACATTGCAAATTACTATTTTAGATAATACTAGCAACAATTTAAAAACTGTATTTTTAGGAAAAATAATTTTTAAAGAATCTAATCCGCTAGATAATGAAGAAGTTTTAACCTGCAGTATAAATAAACTTTTTGAAAATTTGGCAAAGAATGAAGATATTAAAATTAGCCACCAGCACTGCTAATTTTACCTACCTTGCCATGCCGTGTAAACACAGCATGGCTTTTCGCAGTTATAACTAAAAGTATTATAGGGCAGCTACAAAACTTTTATACTCTTTAAGTTTTTTAGCCAGTTCATTTTCAGATATTCCATTAGGCATACAACCATGCAAAGCAAAAATTCCTTTTAAATTCCCTCTTGCAAAATTAATGGTTGCTTTAGTTGGAGTTAAAAACTCATCAACTGTATATTTATTATGCCCCGAATGAGTATAGGCTTCGGCAAATGAAGATGTTGTAATAGCAATTGCAAAGTTTTTACCCTCTAATTTATTGCCGCCATCGCCGTAAGCAAAACCTCTAACAAATACTTTATCAAACCAAGATTTAAAAAGCGGAGAAAGATTATACCAAGTAAACGGAAATTGAAAAACTATATTGTCATGTTCTGCCAAAAGTTTTTGCTCTTGAGATACATCAAAATTCTCTTTTATAACATGCACATCAACATTAGGCAAATCTTTTAAAGATTCAACCAGTTTTTTATTATAATTAGATTTTTCATAATTTTGATGACCAACTACTACTAAAGTTCTTTTCATATCTTCCTCTTAAGTTTTAATTTTAAATAGGCGTTGTATTGTATATCAACTATATTAAATATAGTTTGATGTAAAATATTTGTCAATAAGAAAGATTAATATTTATAAAACAGATATACGATTTAAAATAGGAGCGCATATAAACCTCTCAATCATCATGCCGTGTCAAGCACCGCATAACGGATAGGTATAGGATACAATAAAAAAGGGAGTATATTTTAATATACTCCCTAAATTTATCTTGCCATAGATAATTTTGAAAAAACTATCTTTTCGAGAATTGGTAGCTTCTTCTTGCTTTAGCTTTACCATATTTCTTTCTTTCTACCACACGGCTATCGCGGGTTAAGAATCCTTCGTTTTTCAAAGTAGATCTATATTCAGGATTGAAAGCAAATAAAGCCTTAGAAACTCCGTGTTTAATAGCATCAGCCTGTCCTGATAGTCCGCCGCCGCTAACTGTAATAACAACATCATATTGATTTTCAGCATTTACAATACCAAACGGCTGATTAACAATCATACGCAATACCGGACGAACTAAATACTGTTCTATATCTTGATTATTAATAGTAATTTTACCGCTGCCGGCTTTTAACCAAACTTTAGCTATTGAGCTTTTTTTCTTACCAGTAGCATAAGCACGACCTTTTGCATCTACTTTTCTTTCATATACAATAGGCTTAGCTAAACCACTAACAGCTTCTAATTCTACAGATGCACCTAAATCTTGAAGGTTTTCAATTTTTTGAGTCATATTATTTTACCTTTTATTTTTAGCATTAAAAACAGAAACATCTAAAACTTCTGGAGCCTGTGCTTCGTGAGGATGAGATTCCCCTGCATAAATATGCAGCCTTCTCATTTGATTGCGTCTTAAAACTCCTTTAGAAATCATTCTTTCTACCGCTTTAGAGATTAATCTTTCCGGATGTTTGCCATCAATAATATCAGCCCAAGATTTTTCTTTAATTCCGCCGGGATGATTTGTATGCCAGATGAATTTTCCTTGAGCTTTTTTATTGCCGGTTAATTTTACTTTCTCGGCATTAATAACTACGATATTATCACCGCAATCCATGTGAGGAGCAAAGGTGGGCTTATGTTTGCCTCTGATTCTGTTAGCCAGAATAACTGCTAATCTACCAAGAACAACATCTTTAGCATCAACCACATACCATTTGTTTTCAATCTCAGCAAGTTTTGGCGAGTATGTCTTCATTTTTTCTACCATTTTTTTACAATATATATTTCAATAACAAAGTGTATTATTGCCATATTTTTATAGTTTGTCAAGCATATTTTAATATTTTTTTATTCTTTTACTTCCATTATTATCTAGGGCTGGAAGAGAAAAAATATCTACATATTTTTGCGCTATTTTTTTATAGTTATAGTCCTCAAAGAAAGTAGGGCTGCGTTTAGAAAAATTATACCGCAAACCAAAGTCGATAGATTGCAAAGCCGTATCTTTAATAATAATATCTGTCCTTTTCACAGTCCCAATCATATTAATATTAGCGTAATTAATAGTTATATCTATATGTGATGTCATAGAATAATACATTCCCATTTTATATTGATAAGCAGGATAAGAAAATGCTTGTTTAGTTTTCGGCAATACTGCTCCGCTAATGGAGGAACTTCCATAGCCAAAACCAACTCCGGTAAATAAAGTAAAACTTTTACTTACCGGTAATTCGTATATAAAATTCATAAAACCTAAATAGTTATTCATATTTATATTGGCAGCTTTAAAAGCAAAATCGGCATTATTGCCATCTACAATAATATCGTTAATAGCGGTATCCCCTGTTTGTCCGCTCATAGTTGTTTCATTTTTATGGCATGTAGGATTATGTGTAGGACCAAGATTGCTTAAATCAGGGCATTCACTAATATCAACTTGCATTCCATTCTTTGCGCATGAAGAAGCGGTAGTGCCAGTTTGGTGTCCTACTACGCAATAACTGGTTATTAGGCTCTCCCAATCTCTGCTCATAATTACATCATAAACAGAACTTTTTGGCTGTATTTGTAAAACCGCATTTTTTAGCTCTGCTTCTATCCGCATATTTTTAAAAGCCCAGCCTATGCTGCCAGAATAAGCTGTATTTTTTATTGCTTTATTATAAGAAGCTGCTTTTAACAGGCTAGAATAGTGCGTAGCGGTGGCGGTATCTATCACCATTCTAACTGCCCCATCAATGCCGGTATCTATACCATCTGTATCTGCTAGAATCGTTTTATCTACCACTGTGCTACTGCGGCTAATGGAAGTGTCCCTCAGCCCAATATTGCCAACATTTATATCGCTGCTGCCAGAAATACTATAGCCTGTCCCTACGCTGATATAAAAACCGGCAGCGTTTAAGAATGCGGGAAAGCAAATAACAAAAATAATTACAATATTTTTCACTATGTTCACCCGATAATATACATTAAGCCAAAATCAACACTACGGCTGTTTATTGGAGCAGCTTCAAAATTTTTAAACTTAAATTTTGCAGAATTAATTTTCGTAAGCGATACCAAAAAACGAAAATTATCGTAGCCTAAAATATTATAGTAAGCACCAAGTTTATACTGATAAGCCATCGCTGTGGCATTGCCATTTAAGTTAAGCGGCAAGTTGGTGGCAGTTATTAATTTATAATATGCTGCTCCCAGGCCTACGCCGGTAAAAAGTCCAAAAGATTGTGATAGAGGCACATCATATAAAAAATTAATAAAACTATACATAACTTTGCTGGCTGCATTAACATAAGGAGCTTCTCCAAATGTTGTAAATTCTAGTAAATCGGCATAAATATTATAATTGCTAGAAATATTTTCTGTAGAGTTATATGCGGAATATTCGGCATTACACCTATCAAGAAATTGATCATTATTGCTGCTTCCTGCTGCGGCTACGCAATAAAACTCACTTGCAATGCTTGTATTATTATTAACATTAATATTTGTATTTAATGATACTAAATTACTATTAAAAGCCGTGTATTTAAACTCACTTTCAATTCTAAAATTCCTAATTTTATAGCCAACCGCTAGGTTATACGATGGAATTCCTTGATTGCTTAATTTTGAAGAGATATCTAAATTATTATCTAACTGGGTATAGTTTAGGGATTCGCTTATGGAAACTACTTTATGAATATCCCATCTTACTGCTCCGGCGCCATAAACACAGCTGGGGCAAACAATTTCATCAACAGGGGCAAAAGTATTAGTAATGCTGAAGTTTTCAAAAAGCGGCTTCTGTGATACAGCTTTATATTTTAGTTTATCGGTTTGATTTAATGAACCGCCAACAGAAAAATAAAATTCTGCATAAGACTTGCTAATAAGCAAAAAAATAATAAATACCGTTACAAATAATACAGATCGTACCACTATAATACCCTATAAACACCTATAAAACCTAGAATATCATGGGGGGGGGGTAAGGCAAGTTTTTATTAAGATATTGATATATTATTGCGGTATTTGTATCTTTATTGATAATTTTACAACTAATTAAAAATATTCAACTGCGATTGCTTTTTACTGAATAGCTCAGCATTTTTAATATTAATAGCCTTGCTGACGGTGTTAAAATGATATTCTATCCAATCTGCTAAAATTGTGCGGTGGCAGTTTTTATAATCCCAACCGTCTGACATCAAAACCACATTTTTAGTTTGAGAGGTTAATGCAATTTTTTCTAAAATATTTAATATAGCCTCTGTAGGCTCTACCAGCGGATAAACATTAACACTGCCCAATTCTGTTTTATGGATATATATAATGCCAGCCCGCTTAGCCGCTGCCGCTAAATTTTCTTTATTAAAATGCGGCACATAGGCAGAATAAGGCGTTATGCGAATATCACACAAAATATTAATTTCATATTTTTGCAGCACATTTAAGAAATATTCTAAATCAACATTGCTGTGCCCGATGGTATAAAGCATATTACGCCTTTTTTAAAATTACTACTCTATCCCTGCGAGACATATCTTTTTTAGTTTCTAAATATTGTAAACCATTAGATTTAGCAATACTTATAACATCGGCATTCTGCTTATAGCCGATTTCTAAAAATATCATGCCATCTTTTTTAAGATATTTCTGTGCTTGCGATAAAATTTCTTCATAAAAAAATAAACCATTATTTGCAGCAAAAAGTGCTATTGAAGGTTCAAAATTTCGGACATCACGGGCAATATCTGGGTCATTTTCTGCAATATAAGGCGGATTGCTGATTATTATATCAAAACTATCTTTTACACTGCTAAAAATATTAGACTGCGATAATTTTAAACGGCTTGCAACCTGCAGATTTTTAGCATTTATTAAGCTAACATTTAGGGCTTCTGCCGATATATCTACCCCTTGCCCTATCGCATTTTGATATTCATGCAGTAAAGATAGCAACAGGCAGCCGCTGCCGATACCGATTTCTAAAATATTTATCTCCGCATTTGCAGGAATGTATTCTAAAAATGCCGTTATTAGCGTTTCACTGTCTTGCCGCGGGATTAGCACATTTTCATTCACATAAAAATTATGTTTCCAAAAAAATTCCTGGTTTAAAAGATAAGCCAACGGAACACCTTGTATTCTTTTGCTAAAGATTTCTTCCAATGCTGCTTGTTTAGTAATTTCTAAATTAGGATTTATTATAAAAGCATTGCTATCAATGCCCAGCACATGCTGCAGAATTAGCCTTGTTTCTAAATCGTTTTGCAATTTAGACGAATAATAAGCAAAAATCTCTTTTAAGCTCAATCCATTAATCCTTCAGCATTGGCTAATTTAAGGGCTTGATCGGCTGCGGTTAGTGCGTCTATCATTTCGTCCAACTCGCCTTCCATAAATCTATCAAGTTTATACAGGGTTAAATTAATACGATGGTCAGAAACCCTTCCCTGCGGAAAATTATAAGTTCTTATTCTTTCACTTCTATCGCCGCTGCCTACCTGAGATTTTCTATCGGCAGACCTTTTTTGATCTAGCTCCATTCTTTGCTGTTCATAAATTCTTGACATTAGAATTTTCATAGCTTTCGCTTTATTTTTATGCTGCGACCGTTCGTCTTGCTGTGCTACCACAATCCCCGTAGGAATATGGGTAATCCGCACCGCACTATCGGTAGTATTCACATGCTGACCGCCCGCTCCTGATGAGCGATAAATATCTATTCTTAAATCTTTTTCATCAATTTGAATGTCAACTTCTTCTGCCTCTGGCAATACTGCCACTGTGGCGGCACTGGTATGAACCCTTCCATTAGCCTCAGTGGTTGGAACTCTTTGCACCCGATGCACGCCCGATTCAAATTTCAGTCTTGCAAAAACATTATTGCCAGATATAGCCGCAATAATTTCTTTGTAGCCGCCAACACCGTTTTCGCTCATAGACATTACCTCAACCTTCCATTTGCGTCCTTCGGCATAGCGAGAATACATGCGGAATAAATCGGCAGCGAACAGCGCAGCCTCGTCTCCTCCTGTGCCGGCGCGAAGTTCTATGATAACGCTTTTTTCATCGTCTTTATCTTTAGGCAGCAGCACAATTTTTAAATCGCTTTCAAGTTTTTCAACCGCTTCTTTCACATTAGGATACTCTTCCCGCGCCATGTGCTTAATTTCAATTTCAGAATCCGATGAATCAATAATTTCACTTAGATCCTTAAGCTCTGCTTTTTTATCCCAAAGGTTTTTAATTAGCTCAACAATCGGCGTAAGATTGGTATATTCTTTAGAATCATTAGAATATTCTTCAACATTAGATACTCCTTCTGCCAGCTTATCTCCCAATTCTTTATGCTTATTAACTAAAGATTTTAAATTATCTTCAAAACTCATTGACTTACCTTATATTTTGTATTTACTATATTGAGAATTCAAAAACTCCTCAATATTTTCTTCGCTGATTTTATGCTGCTGGCGAGTGTTTACATCTTTAATGGTTAGATTGCTATTATCTTCCACAATTATACTGCAAAAGAAACTTTCAGCTGATACTTTTTTTAATTTGCTAGACACATCTTTGCCAAGCACTAAACTTGCCCCAAAGTTGGCATTCCGCAGTTTTTTCGCCATACATAAAGCAAACTGATTATATTCCTCATTTGCTGTAATTATGGCAATGCTTTTAGGATATTCTTCAGTTTTATTAAGCATCATGCTAAGCCGTTCAATACCGGCGGCAAAACCAAAAGCTCCGGCATCAACACCGCCCATCTGCTTAATTAAATTATTATAGCGTCCGCCTGCAATTAATGTGCCCTGCGCGCCTAAATCATTTGTAATAATTTCAAAAACCGTATGGGTATAATAATCTAGCCCGCGCACCAAGTTATTATCTTCAACATAGCTGATTCCCAAATCACTAAGAGATTTTTTAACATTATCAAAAAAAGTTTTATCACTGTCAGACAAATAATCTGCAATTTTAGGAGCGTTTTTAATAATTTCTTTATCACTGTCTGCTTTAGAATCTAAAATCCGCAATGGGTTTTTCAGCAGTCTGGCAAGAGAATCTGCGGATAGCTTATCTTTCTGCGAATTTAAAAAATCTACTAAGGCTTTTTTATAAGCATTAAGCGATTGGGTGCTGCCCAGCGAATTTATATGCAGTTTATAAGAAGCTATGCCAAGATTTTTAATAATATCTAAAGCCAAATTAATCATTTCTACATCGCTGCTATAATGATTAGTGCCTAAATACTCAAAACCCAGCTGATGAAACTGCCGCTGGCGTCCTTTTTGCGGCCGTTCGTAGCGGAACATCGCTCCCATATAAAAATATTTTAAAGGCAGAGTATGGGTAAGCCCGTTGGAAATTATGGCACGCACCACTGGAGCTGTGCCTTCGGGACGCAGCACTATGCTGTCGCCGCTTCTATCGGTAAAATTATACATTTCTTTGCCGATAATATCAGTTTCTTCGCCAATGTTTTTTTCAAAAACCTGCGAGAATTCTAAAATCGGTGTTCGAATCTCTTTGAAGTTATAATAGTATGCTAATTTTTTAGCAATGCTTTCCACCTGCAGAAATTTCTGCAAAGACTCACCATATAAATCGTGAGTGCCTCTAACATTTTGATAATCTGCCATAATTTTTCTATAATTTATTTTCTTAACCACTTATTCTAAATTAGAATTAAAGAATTGGCAATTAATTAATATTTTTCTAAATATTATCTATTTTATAACCATAACGGCTTAAAAATTTTATGTTGCATCATTACATTATTTTTATTATAATCAACAGATAATATTTGTGTTAAATAGTTGCAAAAAGACTAAACATGAAAACATATTGCAATCAATAAAGATTAGGAGCCCGCATGAGTTTTAAATTTCTAAAAATCCTATATGTTCAAGTATTAATTGCAATTGCGATTGGTATATTGCTTGGATACTACTATCCAAATTTAGCTGTTGAAATGCGTCCGCTGGGAACAGCATTTATTAACTTAATAAAAATGGTTATTGCACCAATTATTTTCTGCACTGTGGTTACAGGGATTGCAGGCATGGGGAATTTAAAAGCCGTTGGCAAAACCGGAGGCATCGCCTTACTTTTATTTTTAGTTATGACAACGTTGGCTTTAATTATTGGTTTGATTGTTGTAAATATTTCGCAGCCAGGAGCTGGACTAAATATTGATGTCAGCAGTTTTGGCGATAGCGACAAGGCTTTAGTAGCTGAATATGCCCACAAAGCAGAAGCTGCCGGTTTTGTTAATTTTGTAATGAATATTATTCCAAAAACAATGGTTACAGCATTCACCAGCGGTGAAATTTTACAGGTGCTTTTTGTGGCAATTCTATTTGCCTTTGCCCTTCATCATACCGGAGCAAAAGGTAAAATTGTTTACAATCTAATTGACAGTGTTGCTCAAGTTATTTTTCATATGATTAATATCATCATGAAAGTAGCACCCATTGGAGCTTTTGGAGCAATTGCCTTTACAATTGGTAAGGAAGGGTTAGGCTCACTGGTTTCTCTTGGAAAATTAATTGTTGATTTCTATCTAACTGCCTTTTTGGTTATTTTAGTAGGGCTTGGTGCATTATCAAGAGCGTGCGGCTTTAGCATTATAAAATTTATCCGCTATATTCGCAGTGAGTTATTGATTGTTGTCGGCACATCTTCTTCTGAATCAGTATTGCCGAATATGCTTAAGAAAATGGAAAAAGCCGGCTGCCGTAAATCTGTGGTTGATTTAGTAATTCCTGCCGGCTATTCTTTTAATTTAATAGGAACAGCAATTTATTTAACCATGGCTGGCGTATTCTTGGCACAGGCAACTAATGCCCAAATGAGCTGGGGAGACCAGTTGATTTTACTAGGTATTATGCTAATAGCCAGTAAAGGAGCTGCTGCCGTAACCGGAGGCGCTTTTATTGTATTAGCAGGAACTATCGGTTCACTTGGCACAATTCCACCAGAAAGCGTGGCAATTATTTTTGGGATTGACCGCTTTATGAGCGAGGCACGGGCATTGACTAATTTAATCGGTAATGGCGTAGCTACTATAGTAACGGCTAAATGGACCGGGCAGCTAGATACTGAACAGCTGAAAAAGGCTTTAGATAATCCTGATGGGTAATGGTGTAGCAAACAAGGAAAGAAATCCTAAAATACCTTCTTGAGCTGAATTATGGCGGCGTATAATGAAACATCTATACGACTCACGCCGTTGAAGCTCAAGAAGGTATTTTAGGATTTCTTTCCTTGTTTGCATTGTTTGTAGAGAAAATAAAAGTTTTACGGATTACGCCATTGAAACTAAAACAGTTATTGCTTATAACTACGCTCTATTTCTTTTACTTTTTCTTCAACTAACTTCACAATATGCTCAACAATTTCATCATTAGAAACTTTGTGATCTTTAACGCCATTGATATAAATAACATTTTCTTTATTACTAATACCAACTAAACCAATATCTGTGTATGTTGCCTCGCCGATGCCATTTACCACACAGCCAAGCATTGAAATTTTAATGGGAGTTTTGATATGCGATAAGCGATTCTCTACCTCAGCTACCACTTTTACCACATCATAGCCCTGCCGCGCGCACGAAGGGCAAGAAATTATCTTTACTCCCCTATCCCTCAAATTCAGCGACTTTAATATATCAAAACCTACCTTAACTTCCTCAGTAGGATCGGCAGATAACGAAACCCGCAGGGTATCGCCAATACCCTGCCACAATAAATTGCCTAAGCCAATAGAAGAAAGCACTGTGCCTGCCCTTTGCCCGCCGGCTTCAGTAATGCCTAAATGCAAAGGATAATCGCAAGATTCTGCCAACAGCTGGTAAGATCGGACCGCTAAAAATACATTAGAAGATTTCACACTAATTTTAAAGTTAGTAAAATCGGCATCTTCTAAAATTTTCATATGCGTCATTGCGCTTTCTAACATAGCTTCGGGCGTTGGGCTTTTATATTTTTCAATTAAATTTTCTTCCAAAGAACCGCTATTAACACCAATACGCATTGAGCAGTTGTTATCTTTTGCGACTCGCACTAACTCTAAAACTTTTTCCCTTGAACCAATATTGCCGGGATTGATTCGCAAACAAGAAGCTCCTTTCTCTGCCGCCTCAATGCCACGGCGATAATGAAAATGAATATCTGCAATAATTGGAACATTTACCGATTTTACAATTTTATCAAAGTTGGCTGTAGATTCGCTATCGGGACAAGAAACCCGAACCATATCTACACCTGCTTCTTCTAGCTTTTGGATTTGTTTAATAGTAGCGGCATAATCAACTGTTGGAGTATTAGTCATAGACTGCACAGATATAGGATTATCTCCTCCAACCTTTACATTGCCGACAGAAATTACCTTAGATTTGCGTCTGCTGATTTTATAATCATATTGCATAAATTTTTCCCTATACCACAAATCAATAAAAGCAAAGATTTATATACTCCTTGAACTGAATTATGGCGATGGTAAAAAGTTTAAGGCTTACGAATTCACGACATTGAAGTTCAAGGAGTGTATAAATCTTTGCTTTTATCTAACCACCCTAATTAGCTTGATATTTTTCTAAAAGCGAATTTTTTTCTAAAACAATATTGTTTAAAACTACGCTGTTTCTTCTGGAACTGCTTAGCGCAACTTCTTTATTATCCACAAGAATTTTAATCCCGCGATAGTTTCCTACATTCATAGCAATATTATCTACTTTAGGCACATCAAAAATATCACCGGCTTTAAAAATTTTATCTAAATAAACCACATTTGGATCATCTTGCTTATAAATTTGTATCCAAACATCTTCGGCAAAAGCAATAGATATTTGATAATTTCTAGTTGAACGCGGGAATGCTCTTATTTCTATTTTAGGTTTCTCAGCTTCATTTGCCGATTGCGCAGCATTTTGATTTTGCTCATTTGCTTGATTATTCTGCGTTCCTTCATGAATATTAATATTATCGGCATCTCTTGCTGTTATATCTTGAGGATTTTGCGATTTAATTGTAAGCTGCTGATTAGGCACTTTATTAGCTTGAGTATTTTCTGCCTTATTGTTCTCAACTACCACATAATTATTTTCAATAATAGAATCAATTTTTTTGCTGTCTTCACTTGCTTGAGTTGCGGCAATAGAATCCTCGCTATCTTTAGATGAACCACTGAATATTAATTTATATCCTAAAAATAAGAATATAAACAAAAAGACGCATAAAACAATAATCAGCTTGCCATGTGAAGAAAAGCCACCTTCCTCGCGGGCTTCTTTTCTATCGCCTTTAGAGTGTAAAGATTCTCCAGCACTTTCTTGAGAAGATTCTCTGCTTGATTTTGCAGCTTTTGTCTTTTTAGAGCTTTCTTGTTTAGAATCTACACTGTGAACTTCAGTTTCTTCCTGCTGTGAATCGCCGCTGAATTTCTTTTTAATAGTATTTACTAAGCCATATTCATCATCTAAGAAAACTTGACCTTTTTGGTTAGAGTATCTAGGTCTTTCAAAATAATAAGTTTTATCTAACCTAGCTACTAACTCTTCAATATTCTCTATTTCTAAAAAATTTGCATACGACCTAAAGTAACCTAAAGCATAGGTTCTTTCTGGCAGTTTAGCATAATCTTCCTTTTCTAAGGCGGTTAGAAATTCTTTTCTTATTCTTGTGATTCTAACCACATCATCAATACTTAGTCCTTTTTTCTCTCTACTTTTTTGTAGAAGCTGTCCTAAGCCAGCATTTTCCATGTCTTTAGCTCCTCATTTTCTACTTATTTATTTAAATATTCTTTTGCTTGAGTAATTAGCTCTTCAATAATTTGTGCCGTAGGACGAATAGAATTTACCAAACCAACACTTTGCCCCGCCATAAGCGATCCATTTTCAACATCGCCGTCTACTACTGCGCGTCTAAGAGCCCCAACCCAATAATGCTCTATTTTCATTTGCGCATCGTATTTAGTTAAACTTCCTGCTTTATAATCGGCAATTACTTCTTTCTGGAAATCTAAGAAATCTTTTGAACCTTTATTAATAATTGCCCGCACTGGAATTACTGTAAAATCGTTGTCAACCTGCTGCGTTGACTGTGCATCTCTTGCTGATGCTTTAATAAACGACTGCTTGAAATTATCGTGTGCGATACATTCAGCAGCACATACTAACGATGTGCCGATTTGCACTCCAGCGGCACCCAGTTCTAAATAGTTGGCTAAAACTTCGCCTCTGCCAATACCGCCAGCTACAAAAACTGGAACTTCTTTAATATTCGGCAGAATTTCCTGAACTAAAACGGAAGTAGATACCGGACCAATATGCCCGCCAGCTTCAGATCCTTCAATAATTAAGGCGTCTATACCATTTTTAATAAGCCTTTTACCTAATGATAAATTTGGTGCAAAACCTAAAGTTTTGATATTTTTATCTTTTAATTTTGTAATTACTTCCACACTAGGAAAGCCGCCGGCAAAAATTACATGCGTTGATTGTTGTTCAATACAAACATCAATGAGAGAATCAAGATGAGGATTCATAACTATCAGATTAACGCCAAAGGGTTTTTTAGTTTTTTCTTTAGTTTTGATAATCATGTCTTTTAAAAGAGGAGCATCCATAGAGCCACTGGCAATTACACCAAATGCTCCAGCATTTGAAACTGCCGCTACTAAATTGCTTTCCGAAATCCACGACATAGCCCCGCCCATAATTGGATAGTCAACCCCTAAAAACTTCTTTCCTACTTCCCATAAAGATTCTAACTTGCTGTTTGCGCTCATAAAATTATTCCATAAAAATATATAGTAATCATATAATTAATATATTATTATCAATAATCAATAAATACAAGATTAATTTATTACTTTTTAAAAAAAATTATGTTATTCTTTAACAAAATTAGGGTGGATGTTAATAATGAAATCTAGCATAGATTCTGAAATAGAAAGATTCTCAAGTATCGCTGAGGATTGGTGGAAGGATGGCGGAAAGTTTAAAATCCTTCATAACTTTAATAAAGTTAGAGTTGATTATATTGCAGATATTTTAAACCAGCATAATCTATCTAACATTGAAATATTAGATGTAGGCTGCGGCGGCGGAATTTTATCGGAAAGTTTTGCAAAACTAGGTTATAAAATTACGGGAATTGATGCCTCTAGTGCTAGTATAGCGGCTGCTAAAAAGCACGCTGAGGAGAATTCTTTAAATATAGAATATATTAATATTCTGCCGGAAGATTTCCTTGCGCAAAACCCTCATAAAAAATTTAAAGTTATTTTCGTTATGGAGATTATCGAGCATGTTAATTCCGCTATAGACTTTCTTAACACCGTATCGCAATTTTTAGAAGAAGGCGGACTGTTGTTTTTTTCAACCATCAATAGAAACTTAAAATCCTTAATTTTAGCCAAATGGACGGCAGAGTATATTTTAAATTGGGTTCCTAAAGGAACTCACGATCATGCAAAGTTTTTAAAGCCGGCAGAGCTTAATAATATGCTTGTAAAAAATTCTGTAAAAATTGCTGATGTTAAGGGAATTAAACTGCATCCTTTAAGCAGAGACTGGAAAATTTCTAATATTCCTGATATTAACTACATTGGCTATGCTGTAAAAAATTGATATAATAAGATTTATGAAAAAAAATGTAAGGGGTAAAGCGACAAAGTAGAAATCAAAAAGATTAAACTTATATAGGAGGAAAAATGAAAGTAGAGATGTTTACAAAAACCACATGCCCTTATTGCACTAAAGCAAAAAATTTGCTTAATATGAAAGGAGTTAAAAATATTATTGAATATAATATCGAAACTGATCCAAGTAAAAGAAGAGATTTTCTGCAAAGAACCCAGGGAGCAAAAACCGTTCCGCAAATTTTTATTAACGATGTTTTAGTGGGAGGGTTTGATAATTTATCAGCCTTAGACGCCGCAGGTGAATTAGATAAAATGTTAGTGGATAAAAAATAATAAAAGTTGGGAATTCTTCTTTAACTTTCAATGGCATGATTCTATCTGTGATACTTTCCTACAATACTACTGTTTTATTGTATGGGAAGGGGAAAAGTAGTAAATTCAAAATATTATGCTCTTATAGAAAGTTTAATAGTTTGAGATTTATATTAGGAATTTTGGCACTAAGCATATAAACATATATGAGCACCAAAGCGACGCTATAGAAACTCAAAATATTAAACTTTTAGCGCGCCATCAACGCGGGAAAAGCATAATACATGAACGGTGCGGCAACCAGACTTTTTAAGAACCATTGCACATTCATTAATAGTAGCTCCTGTAGTTAGCACATCATCTACCAGTAAAATATTTTTTCCTTTTATAAATTTCAAATTGTTTTTATTTATATTAAAAGCCCCTTTTACATTTATTATTCTTTTTTGACCGCCTAATTTAATTTGGTCGTCAGTTTTTTTATTTTTCTTTAATGCCCTACAAATTAAAGGTTTATGAAAATACTTGGCAATTTCATAAGCTAACATAGCCGTATGATTATATTTTCTTTTAATTAATTTGCGGTAATGTATCGGCACTGGAATTATTACATCTATTTTATCTGCCAATGCTTTTTCATAAACTTTTTTAATTAAAAAACTGCTGATAAATTTGCTCATATAAGTTTTATCATGATTCTTAAACCCAGATATCAGCTTAAATATTTCTGAGTTATAAATAAAACAATAGGATGCAGAATCAAATATTTTGGGCTTTGCTAAACAGTCTAAACATATATCACCTGTTTGTAATTCTATCCCGCACATACTGCAGCAATTTTTGTAAGCTGATTGCAGTTTGTTAAAGCAATTGCCGCACACTCCTTCGGCAGCAACAGAAACATCACAAAGATAGCAATGCGGAGGGTAAATAAAATTAAGCAGTTTTAAAACTATTGACTGTAAAAGCATAACTTTTTGCAAAAATTAAATTTTAATGGTATTTTTTAATATATTTTAATTTAGATAGTATAAGCATTGATGAAAGTTTTTGATAGAGAATTATTGCACATAAGAGCAAACAATTTGTTAAATAAGCATTTGCAAGAGCCTAATTTTTTAAGGACTGAAATTTGCTTAAGAACTGCTGAAAAACTAAGTGAGCTAAAAAATAACTTTAATATTGGAATTGAGATAGGATCGGGGGTTGGTGAATTTTATAACAGCCTATACAGCCCCGATAGCAAATTTTACAATCCGCAGAAAATCAGCAAATTATGGCAGATGGATTCCTCAATTAATTTTTTGAACCATAACCCTTATCCTAATAAAATTTTATGCGATGCTGAGAATATCTCTATGCAAGATAGTTCTTTTGATATTGTGCTTAGCAACTTTTCTTTGCATAATATTAATAGCCCTGAAACTGTTTTTAGAAATATCTATAGAATACTAAAGCCTGAAGGAGCTTTTTTAATAAGCATTCCCATTGTCGGCACGCTTTATCCTTTGAATGAAATTTTATTTGAAACTGAAATGAGATTATTCAACGGGGTTTCACCTCGCGTGCATCCTTTTGTAGATATTACAACACTAGGCAATTTAGTGCAGGCTGCCGGTTTTAAAGAAATTACAGCCGACAAAGACAAAATTGAAATTATGTATAGCAGCGTGGCAAAAATATTTGAAGATTTAAAAAATACAGGACAAAATAATATCCTTATTAATCGCAATAAGAAATATATTGGAAAGAGTTTTTTTAAAGAAGTTGACGCTAAATTCCAAAAATATATAGACCTAAGCAGCGGCTGTTATCCTATTATTATTGAATTTGCTAATTTGATTGCCTGGAAATAAACATGAAACATCCTGCACTTATCAAAGCTAAATTAATAAAAAGATATAAAAGATTCCTCTGTGATGTTTTGCTAGAAAATGGTGAAACAGCTACCGTTCATTGCGCAAACTCCGGTTCAATGCTGGGTCTTGTTAAAGATGGTTTTGATGTTTATCTTAGCATGGCGGCAAACCCTAATAATAAATTAAAATACAAGCTAGAACTTATTGATGACGGCTCTAGTTTAGTTGGTGTAAATACACAGCTTACCAATAAACTGGCTGCAGAGGGTTTTGCCGGCAAACTTATAAAGCCTTTAGAAAATTATAGCAGCATTCAAGCCGAGGTTAAGTATGGGGCATCGCGTATTGATTTTTTATTAGACGGCAACTGTTTTGTTGAAGTAAAAAATATTACTCTTAAAAGAAAAGCACATATGGCAGAATTTCCAGATGCTATAACCCAGCGCGGATCTAAACATTTGCTAGAATTAATTAATGCCGTAAAAAGTGGCAGGCGGGCAGTTAGTTTGTATATAGTGCAGCGCACTGATACACAGTATTTTAAAATTGCTAAGGATATTGACCCAGTATACTATAAAAATTTTATGCAGGCAAAAGAGGCAGGAGTAGAATTTTTATGCTATGATTGTTCCATAAACTTAAATACAATAAATATTAATAAACCATTAGAGATTATCTATGAATAATAAAAATTTTATTATAAAAAAAATTGAAAATTACGGCGTAATTGAAAATATTTACATTTATAATGATAAAGCCTTTGAAGGTTTGAAAAAAGCCGGTCTGTTAGCCTATCAAACTTTAGAATATATAAAAGAATTTGTCGTAGCAGGAGTTTCTACCAATGAATTAGACGCTAAAATCCATGATTTTATTATCTCTAATAAAGCAATACCTGCTACGCTTGGCTATCGGGGCTACCCGAAATCTTCCTGCATTTCTTTAAATCACGAGATATGCCATGGCATTCCGGGAGATAAAAAACTTATTGAAGGCGATATTCTTAACATTGATATAACCGTAATTTTAGACAGCTGGTATGGCGATACTAGCAGAATGTTTAGTGTCGGCAAAATTTCTCCCAAAGCGCAAAGACTTATGGCAACTACTCTTGAATGTCTTGATGAAGCCATAAAAATACTGCGCCCTAATATTCATATCGGCGATATTGGCGCAACTATTGCAGCTATCGCTAAAAGAGATAGATTTTCGGTGGTAGAGGAATTTTGCGGACATGGCGTGGGGAGCGAATTTCATCAAGATCCTAATGTTCTGCATTACGGCAAATTCGGCGAAGGCATGCTGCTTGAAGAAGGCATGGTTTTTACTATTGAGCCTATGATTAACTTCGGTAAAAAAGATATTAAAATGCTGAACAACGGCTGGACGGCTATTACCAAAGATTTTTCGCTCTCAGCACAATACGAGCATACTATTGGCATTACTAAAGACGGCTGTATTGTATTTACCCAGCCGCAATCTTAGGAAATAACCCTCATGAAAGATGATGATTTTGAGACGGAAGATATTGATATAATCAGCGGTCATAGATTGCGGGTTAAAAACAGATTTCTTAATAACTCTCAAAACAGAAATATGGCTTATGATGACTACGAGCTATTAGAAATGCTTTTGTTTTATGCCATACCTCGCCGTGATGTAAAACCTTTGGCAAAATCTTTACTACAAAAATACGGAGATATTGCCACTATAATTGCCACTCCCCAAGAAATTCTTCTGCAGCATAAAGGAGTTAGCGAAAATACCGTTTGCTTATTGCAGCTATTAAAAACTACTAATGCGCAAATCTTAAAAAAAACTATCAGCAATTCTTCAGTTTTAAAAAACTGGAAAGATTTAATGGATTATTGTTTTGCTAAAATTGCTTACGAAAAAAAGGAAATTTTTCATGTAATTTATCTTAATATTAGAAACATCATTATTAAAGATGAAATTTTAGCCGAAGGAACTCTTAATGCTATAACCGTTTATCCTAGGGAAATTATCGCCAGATGTTTAGAGTTAAAAGCCTCGGCAGTTATTATCGTTCACAACCATCCCAGCGGAAACCCTACACCATCTATGGAAGATATAGGAATGACAAATAAACTATGCACCTCTTTAGAAAGCATTAATGTTAAATTGCACGATCATGTTATTATCGCTGAATCTGGCACTACTTCTTTTAAAAACTTGGGGCTGTTAAAATAAACAATTTAGGTTTGGTAATTTTTAGCAATTGTGATATAATCACGGAAATTAAATATTTAGGACTTTTAAAATGAGTGTAAATACTAACGAATTAAAGAAAATGCTTGAGACTGCGTTTCCTAATTCTAATATTGAGGTGGTTGATACTGTTGGCGATGGTCAACATTTAGAGGCTACCATTTATTCCGATAGCTTTTTAAACAAAAGCTCTTTACAGCGGCATAAAATGGTGTATGACAGTTTAGGCGGGTTAGTTGGCAACGAAATTCATGCTCTTGCCCTTAATACCTACACCAAGCAGGAAAAAGCTGCAGCTAATGCTGGAATAAAAGCTGAGGCAGCTGAATCTAACATTAATCTTAATGATGATGTTTTGAAGCAAATTGACAGCCTTATTAAAGAAAACTCTGTAGTATTATTTATGAAAGGCAATAAAGACATGCCCTTATGCGGGTTTAGTTCGGTAGTTAATCATATTTTATTAGATTTATTAAATGTTGACTTTGTAGATGTTGATGTAATGGCAGACTATAAAATCCGCGAAAAAATTAAAGAATATTCTGACTGGCCTACTATTCCGCAGCTATATATCGGCGGGCAGTTTATCGGCGGCTGCGATATTGTGCGCGGAATGTTTCAAAGCGGCGAATTGCAAAATTTATTAAAATCGCAAAATATTAATTTTACAGAACATCATGAATAAATCTCCTTATAAAACCCTTAACTGTCTTATTTCTTGTGGCAATGAAGATATTTTAAATACTGCGGAAGCAGAAAATAATATCAATGAGAATACGGCAAAGCATGAATGTGAAGATGTAAAACATGTGGTAATATTGCTGCATGGCTATGGCTCTAATGCTGAAGATTTAATCTCTATTGCCCCTTTATTTAAAAATATGAAGGATACTCTTTTTGTAGCGCCGAATGCTCCTTATGAAATTGAAGGATTTGCCGGCAACCAATGGTTTCCTTTAATTACTAAAGAAAACGAGAATGGCGGTTTTGATGTAGAAATTTCTAGCTTCGGCGAGGTAAAAATTGCTTCTAATCTTATTATTAAACTAATCGAAGAAATTAAAGAACATCATAAATTAGACTCGCAGAATATTTCACTTTTTGGTTTTTCTCAAGGCGGAATTCTTTCTTTATATACAGCCCTCAATAATGATATGCAGTTGGGAAATGTTATTTCGCATAGCGGAGTTTACTACGGCGAGCATGAAAATGAAAACTTCAATAGCAGTCAAAAAATTCTTATGATACACGGAGAAGATGATGAAGTTTTACCTTTAGAAAAATTCTACCTCAGCATAGATTATTTAAAATCGCACGATATTCCTTTCAAAAGCTATGTAGAAAAAGGTCTTTCCCATTGCATTAATACTAATACCATAGAAATCTGCGAGAAGTTTTTATTGAAAAGTGTTAGTGAAAAATAATTGTTATTAATATTATACACTCTGTAATTCATTAGTTTTTATGCCGATTGCCCTTAAAAATATTAGTTTATATAGATAGTTTAATCGGCTTGGCGGCTTCCATTTTTGATTCTGTTTCGCTTTTTCCCATTATATAGGTGGGAATATTTATTTCTTTATATATTCTTTTTAATTCTTTCCTAAAAAAATATTTGCTAAAATATAATAAAACAAAGAATACTCTAATGAAATATGCTGCACACAACGACCCATATACTTATAAAGATGCACCCGATGTTTTAATTAATAAATTTAATATTAAAAATGCTAAAGAATTAGAAAAAATGGAACAAATTCTAGTTTTTATGAAAGCTGCTGATATTGATAAATATCCTAAAGGAGATTATAGTCTTAAACATTTCCAAAAATTGCATAAATATTTCTTTGAGGAACTTTACGATTGGGCTGGTAAAATAAGACAAATTACTATTCAAAAAGGTGTAACTTTATTTTGCAATCCTATGTTTATAGAGTCTGCTTATAATGATTTTTATAAACAAATGAAAAAAGATAATTTTCTTAAAAATATTAAGGAAGAAGATTTATATAAATCTTTAGCTTTATATCATGGAGAGTTAAATATTATACATCCATTTAGAGAGGGAAATGGCAGGACTACAAGAGCTTTCCTATCTTTAATGGTTAAAGATAGCCACAATATAGAGCTAGATTATGATAAAGTAAATAAGGAGCACATAATAAAAGCCTCTATTGATAGTAATAACATGGACTATACTTATATGGAAAAAATATATAAACATTTGTTATCTAAAAATAAAGATATAGAATTTGATATATAATTATGCTATAATTAATATAGAAATTATGAGATAAACAATGACTAATATACATGTAAAAATACCTGATGCAATACAGGGTAATAAAAGAATATTTATAAAAAGCGTTTTAGCTTCTTTTGCTTTTGAAGGGCAGGATAATCCTAAAATTCAGCAAAAAGTAGTAGATTATATAGTATCTGGCAGGCCTACTGAAGATATTGTTAAAGAAATTATAGAACAGGCAAAAAAAGATCCTTCTGCTTATCTTAAGCAATTTGACTAAAAAAATACCTATTAAAGTTTCTTAAGATGTTTTTCCACATCGTAAATTTTATTAAATTTTTTAAAGGTTTCCCGTATTCCAGTAATTTGTCTGCTTCTGCCAGCTATTTTATTATAGTGAGCAATTACCTTAATTTTTATAATTTTCCCACACTGCGTCCATAATAGCGGTGCATAGTTCATTAAATCCGGTATACTCACCATTATTATTCATGCCGATATTCTCGCGGTTGCTTAAAATTATTATACCTAAATTCTTATCGCGGTTAAGGGCAAGGCAATTACCAGTAAACCCTATATGTCCGAAAGTTTTCTGCGGGCGGTTTTTACCCATATAATCGCGGCTATAATCAAAGCCAATCGCCCTGCCCTTAAAATTAGGATTATCTTGTTTTGCTGAAAATTCATCTATAATTTCTTGCGAATAAAAACTACCGCCGCCATCAAGCATTAGCTGCATCAGTTTGGCAATATCGGCTGCACTTGAAAATAACCCTGCATGCCCAGAAACTCCTTGCATGGCATAAAAAGCATTGCCATCATCAACTTCTCCTTGAAGAGTATAATTCCGCCAATTTTTGAAATCACTAGGTTTTTCTTTAACTCCAAACTTGCCTTGTTTTAGCATATTTTGCTCAAACAAATTATTCCATGATGTTGCTGCACTGCGGGATTTTTTATCTTGGGATAGATTAAACCCCGTATCATTCATGCCTAATTTGCTATATAAGTTTTCTTGCAGATAAACATCTAACGGCATGCCGCTGATTTTTTCTACAACTGCCCCTAGAACAATAAAGCCTAAATCTGAATAAACTTGATTAGTCTGCGGTTTATAAGACAAAGGAAATTTTGCAATATAATTAATAGCCTCTTGCTTGTTTTTAGCATGAATATACAAAGGCTGCCAAGGAGCTAAGCCGCTGCTGTGGGTTAGCAAGTCGTAAATAGTAATATTTGCTTTATCTGGTGTATTAAATTCTGGCAAATAGCTTGAGACTTTATCATCAAGGTGCAGTTTATTTTCATTTATTAACATCATAACAGCTTGAGTTGTAGCTAATACTTTAGTAAGCGAAGCTAGATCAAAAATTGTATCATATGCCATTAATACAGGATGTTTAATATTGCGTCCGCCCTCTTTCAAATAAGCAAAACCAAAAGCATTAAGATATTGTATCTGCCCGCCCTGCTGCACCAAAATTACCATGCCGGCAGTTTTTTGTGAATTAATTTTTTCTTCGGCAATATTTTGGATTTTTTGGTTAATAGCTTCGTTTTTAAACAGAATTTCTGCATTTAGGGAAAAACTGAAAAGCAAAAAAAATGATAATAATTTAAGCATAGATAAAATTTCCTTTGACATATCGTTTGTTTTAATTAATAATAACTCATTCCTAAGAAAGTTGTTAGTATATTTTTATGCTGACACGCCGTATTTTAATTTTAGATGAGTTGTCTTTTTGCAGTGTATAAGTAAAAAATAACGAAGTATAAAGTTAAAAAGGACTATTAGGACAATCAAATTAAGGAAAAATAATGACTAAAAGACATAATGCCAAGTATAAAATTGACCGCAGATTAGGTTTAAACCTTTGGGGAAGAGCAAAATCTCCTTATAATAAAAGAACCAGCAGACCAGGTCAGCATGGTGCACAACCTAAAAAACCTAGTGATTACGGAATTCAGCTTTTGGCTAAACAAAGATTGAAAGCCTATTATGCAAATATCGGCGAACGCCAATTTAAAAGAATTTATGAAGAAGCAGTGCGCCGTCAAGGTGATACCTCGCAAAATCTTATTGGGCTTCTTGAAAGCCGTTTAGATGCAGTAGTATATAGAATGAAACTTGCCAGCACTATGTTTGCGGCTAGACAGTTTATAAATCATGGACACATTCAGGTTAACGGAAAAAAAGTTAACATCGGTTCAATGAGACTTAAAGTTGGCGATGTGGTAAGTATTAAACCAACATCACGCGAGTTAGATATTGTGCTGCAAGCTATTAATTCTAACGAAAGAGATGTTCCGGAATACATTCAAGTTAATCATGATACTAAAGAAGGTCAGCTTCTTTCCGTGCCGAAATTAGAAGAAGTGCCATATCCGGTAAAAATGGAACCAAATGTGGTAGTAGAGTTTTACTCAAGATAATAATTATAAATTTAAGGGGTTTCTACAAAATAGAAACCCCTTTTTTTGTTATGTTTTTACAAACAAAATTTAAAAAATGGCAATGTTCTGAGCTTTATATTAGGAGTTCGCGAAGTGTATAAATAATACATGAGCGGTAAAATAACGACATAGAAAGCCAAAAGATTGTCATTTTTAGAAGCTGTAGTTGGCACTTAACATAACAGTAGCACCCATTTGAGAGCATGTATTGCCAATGCAGTTTCTGCCGAATTCATCGCCTTTTTTGCCTAAGGCTTGAATATAGCTTAAGCCTAAATCTAGGGACTGCGAGTAGGAATAACTTAATGCCAGCAAATTAAATAGGCTGGCATCTTTTAAAGATACAACATTAGAGTAATTAAAGTTTGCATAAGGAGTCAGCTCAATCATTGCTCCTAGGCTTAGATAATCTTTTCCTAAAATAAAAATATCTTGATTTTGCAGCCGCTTAAGCATGGTATGGCTGATGGGTGCATGATTATTCTTTCTGCCCATTTCGTTATGAAAATATTCCATAAAAAGTGTGGTTGAATAATCAAAGAAATAGTCAGATTTTTCTACACCCAGCATCGTCATAGGGTAAGTTTTATCTCTATTATATTCTGGACTAATAAATGAGCTGTCAAACCTTAACACCGCTCCAAAAATAAAATCTGTAGAAAAACCTGCAGAAAGAATATAATCCCGCAAATACTGTGCAATAGCAAAACTATAGTCGCTGGTTTGGTTAGAGTGAAAATAGCGCCAGGCAAAAGTAGTATCTTCCATTGATAGATCTCTTGTTTCATAATCTCTTATAGGATTAGCCACAAGTGATACATTGCTATTGGCATCTAAAGAATAATTTATATAAACCATATCCGTTCCTATTTTATAATCGCCATCGTAAAAACCAGGTATCTGCGGATTAAAAAAATCACTCACATGAAACATTCTGGCTCGGCTCCATGTAATTGTGGTTCTGCCTGCGGTAATTTCATAGTTGTTATTAAATATGGAAAAATAAAATCTATCTATTTTATTAATAATATTATCGTTATAGTTTGAGGTTTGATTAAATTGATGATTGTTATACAGGTTAAATAAATTAGTGCGATCATTTTTAATAACTAAATCAGTCGGCAGCGACACTTCTCCGCTGGGAGATCTGGCAAAGCTAGTAAGCAGATGGGATTCAAATTTAAAACCAACATTATCGCTAGAGGGTTCAACAATATAACTGCCAATCAGCCGATTATCAGCTCGGAAACTGCTGCGGATTTTTGGATCGCTGTCTCTATTATAATTCTCAGCTCCGCTTATTCCTAAATAATCATTAAAACTTACACCAGCATAAGCATTGCTGCTAAATAGAAACAATAAAATACTAGCAATATATTTAGCTTTTTGCAATTTGCCCATCTCTTAAAGTTATTACTCTTTTCGCTTTAGAAAGCACCATGCTGTCATGAGTAGAAAGGATAACTGTGGTTTTATATTTATCCTGCATGGCTTTCATTAAATCAATTAAACTTTCAGAATTGCTGCTGTCAAGATTAGCTGTCGGTTCATCACCTAATATCAATCTAGGATTGCTAACAAGGGCGCGGGCAACGGCAACCCTTTGCTGCTGTCCTCCAGATAATTCATTAGGCTTCCTTTTAATAAAATCCTTTAAACCTACTTCTTCTAAAGCTCCCTGCGACCTTTCTATAATTTCCTTTTTAGGCATTCCCTTTAATTCTAATGCTAATCCTACATTTTCAAGTGCGGTTAGAACCGGAAATAGATTATAAGATTGGAAAATAAAACCCATATTGTTAAGCCTAAAATCTGCCAAAGATGATGGGCTCATTTTAGAGATATTATTGCCGTCAATAAAAACATCACCAGAGGTAGCGTTATCAAGCGAACCAATAATATTCAATAAAGTTGATTTCCCAGAACCCGATGGACCTGAAAGCACTACAAAGTCTCCTGCGGCAATATCTAGGCTTACTCCCCTAAGGGCGTAGTTTTCAATTTTACCCTGCTTATAAATTTTTGTAACATTCCTTACTTCAATTAAATTCATTTTATTAACTCCTTCTTTTAGAGAGTGCTTGCATTGGATTATATAAAATTGCCCTAATGCTTGGATAAATACTTGCCACAATTCCTAATCCCAGCATAGCTAGCGCAATTTTTAAAGCTCCCGCAGCATCTACCTTAGGATAGATATAGTTTCCTAGCCCTATATTTGCTGCACCTCCTGCAAAAGGCGAGATATTAAGTCCAACATGGGCAAAAAAGATAGAAATCAACAATCCAAGTATTGCCCCAATAGTTATGCCGATTACCAAAATTATAGCTGCTTCAAACATGATATAAAAAAATAAATAGCTTTTTTTAAAACCTAAAGCCTGCATAATACCGAATTCATGAATTCTTTCCAACACTGAAATTAAGATGGTATTCATAAGCGGAATTGTTGCTGCAAAAAATACGATAGAAAAAAATACCATTAAAACAATATACATCTCGTCTAGCCAGCCTTTGAAAAAAGGATTCAAATCACCCCAAGTATAAAGATCTACTCCTACAGGAAGCAGAGGCTTTACTTTGGCAAATACTATATCTAAATTGTTATCATCATATAAAACTATAGATACTTCAGTAATTGCCTTGCCTAAACCATAAGTTTCTGCAACAAAATTTATATCGGTAAAAGCGAAAGTTTCTTCCACATGCGGCAAAGTAGAGGTAAAAGTATCATTAATAAAGTAAGCAGTTTCTACCAGCTTATCATTGACATTTTGTGAAGAGGCAACAATTTTATAATGTTTTTCAGTTTCTAGTTTATCCAGCAGCTCTTGACCGATTAAAATACCGTTGTTAGCAAATGTTTCAGCAAATTTATTGTAATCAAAAGATTTACCAATAAATGAGAGGTCTTTTTCGGTTTTGGTATTAATACCCACAATTACCCCATTGCGGATTTCCCTTTCACTTTTAAAAACAGTAGGCACTTGAATTCTAGCAGTAACCCCTTTTACCTCTGGAATATCAGCAATTTGCTGCAATATGGCGTCATCTATAATAAAATTATTCTTAATGGAAGAATCAATTTTATATTGCGGATTCATAATTTTAAGGTTGCCGATTAAAGAATCCAGCACAAAATTTTTAACCTGCCCTCTAAACCCTTCTGCCACGCTTAGCAGAATTTGAATCAGCATGATGGAAAATATAATAATTATAATAATTACCTTATTTTTCGCCCAATTATTAAAAACGCTTTTTCTTGCCAAATTAAAAATCATTAGGAAATTTTTAAACATACATGCCTCTAATTTGAAGTAATTGCCTGCACAGGATTAGTTTTAGCCAGCCTAATAATAGGCGGAATAATCGCCGCCATTACTGAAGCATATACTAATAATGGACCAACCAATAGCAACGGCGAACTTAAATTAGGATAAAGAACATTATTTATCAAAGTTAGCGGCACACCTTGTTCGTGAGTTAATCCAGGCAGCGGAATTCCAGCAATAGAATAATGATAAATAATAATTAAACCTATAATTGTTGCCAGTCCTACACTTGCCGTGCAGAGAATAAAGTTTTCAAAAAATAAAATCCATTTAAAATAGCGGTTGTTTAAGCCTATGCTGCTATAAATGCCAAATTCGGGCATACGCTTAAGGGTAGCCAGCATCATAGAATTAATGAGAGTAAAGCTGATTATAGTAATAAGCATTACATAAAAAAACATACTAACCATAAATTGAAACTGAATGGTTTGCTTAATGCTAGGCAAAACCTCATCCCACGACAGCACTGCTAAATGGTTTGGCAGATTTTTCTGCAGGAAAGTTTTAAGGCTGCTACGGTAAGAAAAATCTTTTAATTTAATGGTAATATTTGTAGCACTGCGAGAAAATGCCATATTGTCGTTAAAATAGTTGCGGTGAATAAATGCGGAGTTCTTATCTAAAGAAGCATCGCCGGTTTGATAAATTCCTTTAACCAAAAAGCTGTCAATCACAAAGCTATCGTAAATATCTGTTGACATCAGCACAATTTGATCGCCGACTTTGATGTTAAAAAAATTAGCTAAATCTTGCCCTATTATTACATCATTATAGCTTTCATCATCTAAAAAACTTCCGCTTACCATATGCGAGGCTGGCATAGATAAATCTTTCTCGGTAGATGGCTCAATACCTACCAGTTGAAAAGCGTAGTTTTTATCGTTAAAATCGCCTAAGCCAAAACTGATGTAGCGCGGAGAGCTAAAGATTGGTGTTTTATGAAATTCTGCTAGCTTAGATTGAATTAAAGCTATATCTTCTTCACTAATAAGTTTGGCAAAATCTTGCACATCGTTATATTCAGCGTTTCTAACTTGAATATCTCCATTAAAAACCTGCGTATAAGAATTTTCTATCAGCTGATAAGCCCCGCTTTGAAAGCCAACCATTAAAAAAACAGCTAGGGTTGTTGCAAATATCATAAACCCTAACAAAGCTGTTTGCAGCTTGCGGCGCAGCACATTCCGCAGGGCAATTTTAAATATGATTTTCAGCATGGTAAATCCTAAGGTCTTTCTAAATTGGCAAGACTAAAAATATCAGCGCTCAAAGGAATATTAAACTGCGTATCTTCAATGATAAAATCGGTAAAAAAACCTTGTTTTTCTAAATTGGTTACACGCATATGTTTCATGATTGGCTTTGTTTTATCGTTATTATAATAGCCGATGTCAAGGGCATCGAATCTTCTAATCATATTGCCGCCTTGATCGAAAAACTCTTTCGCCAGCATAGCATTATCAGTTTTACGGATATAATAAATTTCCTTGCCCCAAACGATCGGCGCATCTTTAAAAGGAATAGCTGTAATTATATAAACAGGCACGCCGTCTTTAGTTCCAGATACTACAGTATAGGTATATTGGCTTAGGGATTCTAAGGATACGGCAATATCATCGTAAGACATATCCGAACCCATCCAAGGTTTTGATTTTAGTGAGCTGGCAATTTTAATGCTTCTGCGAGATTTCGGCGAATAAGTCCACATGGAATCGCCGATTACTAAAATCGCCTGCCCTTTATATTTTGCAGGTGCTACGAATTTAGCAATAGATTTTGTATCGCCCATAGAATATGACCTTAAAGTCATACTTTCGGTTCTATCTGGTCTTGTTATAGTCATAGTCATGGTAGAGCTGGCAGACTGCTGCCCCCGCCACATGCTGAAAGCCTGCCTCACAATATCGTATCCGTCGCGCACAGGTTCTGCTGCAAAAACCCCGCTTGATATTAATAAAGATATTAATAATATTGTAATCTTTTTCATTTGCCATACCTTATTTTTAGAAAGTATCTTATCACAAAAAGGTTAATAGAATATTAATATTTATGCAAGCGTTTTAATTAAGCAATTATATTGCAATATTCCAAAAAAATCTTGTTTTACCATTGCCTAAGCATATACTAGGCTCAATATTTAATAACAAAAAGGAATAGTAATTAATTGCAAATCAGCTTAAAAATAGTTTTGGGAATGTGTATAGCATTTATAGCTATTAATTCTGCAAAAGCTGAATTTTATATAAGTGCAGGCGTAGGACAAGCGGTTAAATATAATAATAAAGCAGAGCTGCCAAGCCCTCCTAAGAATTCATTAGAAAGTCCGGTATTAGAACCATCAGAGCCAATAATTATTGACAATAAATATACTGAATTTCATGGAACTTATAATGACGCTCCTGTTATTTATAGTGAGATAAAAGAAACTATAAGCCAGCAGACTATCTATAACCTTATATTAAGATCATCAGTGGAATCTGTGGATATTACAAACACACACAAAATACAATCCTCATTTTTAGGAAGCATAGGCTATCGTTTAAAGAATTTTAGATTTGAGTTTGAAGGTAAAAATGTTAAGTCAAGGCAGAATATGGCGATTGATAGCCACTATTATAATGGCTATGATATTTACTCAGCTGTAAATACTATCCATCACTATGAAGAGTGGTGCGATAAAGGAACTTGGATGGGAGATTTTGGTTATTACACCTGTCCTCAGCGCGTAAATCAGGGAGTATATAAATGCCTTGATTTAGGAATGTTAGACGGCAATAAGTATGAGTGCGAAACAATAATTAAAGGTCAATCAAATTACAATAGTTCAATATCTCAAACTCAAGACTATCATTTTAAAGAGATTGTGCTTAATAATACCATATTAGGATTTTTTAATGTTCTATATGATATTCCCATAATTCCATCATATAAAATACTTCCAGCAATTTCTATTTTCGGCGGAGGGGGTGTTGGCTATGCTTTAAGCAAATATTCTTCTTCTGGTGAGCATAATGAAAGTTTTTCATCATTAGCATATCAAGGCAAAGCTGGTGCATACTTAAGCATAAAAAATGTTGATTTCATTGCTGCTGTATCCCGCGTATATTTTAATAAAGAGCCTCTTAAGAATAATACATTGCAGCAGGTTGAACTTTCTTTAAGATATAATTTTAAATCGTCTTCTAGTTATTCTCAAAAAAAAGCGGTTAAAGTTAATCCTTCTGCCACACTTACAACACCTACAGCACCCGTAAAAAAGACTAATTCCCGTCTTTTTAACAGACATTGATAATTTAAGACGACATTTTCACAAATAAACTCTGTAAAAAGTTAAAAAGCTCAGAATTTTTAATAAGATTATGAGAATATAAAAAATACATAATGGTTAAGGCACTGTTATACTTAAAGCTGTCAAAATTTTCTATTAACATCTGTTCTATGCTGGCAGCATCAAACAGAAAAAATTCTTCAACCTCACCATCAATAGCTATTGGTGTAAAATTTTCAGGTAATTGCATCTCAAAAATATGGACAATATCGTTGCGGACTCCGCCATATTTATTCACCTTATAGGCAATTGTTTTTACCAGACTAGATTTTTCAGCGATACTTTGCGGAATTCCTGCCTCCTCATTCGCTTCTTTAATTAAGGTTTGCCGCAAGGAAAACCCTAGCGATACGGCACCAGCGGCAAGATTATCTAGTTTATTGGGATCGTGAAGTTTGGTTTTTGACCGGCGGCTTATCCATAAATATTTCTGACCGCCTTTTTCCACATAAGCATTCAAATGCACACCATTAGCCCGTAGCCCAAAAACATGTAAAAGTGACCTATCCACATAGCCAAAATCGTGCCTGCCATCGTTAGACTGCAGCAGAATATTTTCGCCTCTTATTTTAAGAATGCCCTTTTCCTGTAAAATAATGGCAAAGCTGCCAAAAACTTCTGTAATTTTCTGCGGAGTATTATAGTTTTCCTTAAGATAAAGATTATTATCTTTGAATATAAAGTAATCTTTTAAATAATACTCTATAAGCTCCACAGTGTTTTTATCAATATATGATAGTAAAGTTAAAGTTCCATCAAATAAACTAACAAAAATCTTTGTATAGTTGTTTTCAGTAAACCTGCAAAAAATTTCCTCAATTTTTTTGATTACTTCCAATTTTTACTAAAGCTCCGCTTCCTCTTCTTCAAACTCTTCTACCTCTTCAAGCTCTACTTCCTCTTCTTCAAGCGTAGCATATTTCTTTTTTGGAAGTTTTTTGGTAACAAAATACACTAAATCTAAATGCTTATCACAATAGCTTTTACCAGAACTTGTTTTAGCTCCGCAGAAAGTAAAATCTTCTTCTCCATACGGCCATACGCACATATTGAATTCAATATCTGCTAATTTATACTTGCCAAGTTTAGAATCTTTTGTATGTAATTGAAAGACATCTAAGTTAACTTTATGGGGATCGTTTGATGATTCTTGTTGAAATACTTCTAGTGCAGAGCTTTTTTTTTCTTGATTAATAATGGTATTGCTTTTTTTAGCGATGTTAATAACAGTTTTTATATTATCGGTATCTATATTAAATATGGTTTCCATTTGGAGTTGAGTTTCTTTATTTTTAAGAGTATCTTGTTCCTTGAGATAATTTTCTCTTAGCTGGTTAAGCTGCAGCCTATGAATTTTTCCAATAATGGCATTCTTTGAAAATCCTAGCTCGTTGCCGATATTAACTGCTGTCATGCTTTTGTTTAGATATAAATCTTTGAGCTTATCAACTAAATTATCATCCCATATGGAATCTTTCATAATATATTATCCTATCTTGTTATTGATTAATTCTATAGAATTTTTTAAACCATAAAGGGCGAAAAAATTCCCCATGCGCGGACCCTCTTCTTGCCCCAATAAACTCTCGTAAAGTAATTTAAACCAATCTCTTAATTCCATGCCGCTTTCTTTGCCTACATTATATACAGCACTTTGCACTTCTGCTCCTGTAGAATTTTCCGGCAATGCTGATAGACTATCTGCTAATTTTGCCAGCAGACCTTTTTCTGCCGCATTAAGATTTTTATAAGAAATTGTCGGTTTAACGAAATCGTCATAATAATTTATGGCATAATCTAATAGATTATCAACAACTTCTTTTGTGGATTCATTTACAACTTTATATTTATTAATAAACTGCCATACTAGGTTTTTATCTTCCGTATGCAAAACACTTACTAAATTTAAAAGCAGAGAAAAACTGATTTCTTCTAAGCCTTGCGGAGGACTATCTTGATGAGTAAAAAAAATTGGACTTTCTGCTTTTGCCGATAGTTCAAGGCTATTATATTTAGATACAGAAGCCAGCCATTCATCAATACTTTTAGGAATAACATCAAAGTATAGTCTTTTTGCAGTTTTAGGCTTTTGATACATATAATAGGCTAAACTTTCTTGATTGCCATAACGCAGCCATTCTTCTATAGAAAGTCCATTACCTTTAGATTTAGAAATTTTCTCGCCTTTATCATCTAAAAATAATTCATATGTAAAAGACAACGGCGGCTGTTTGCCTAGAATTTTACAAATTTTAGAAGATAATTCAACTGATGGTATTAAATCTTTACCCGACATTTCATAATCAACCTCTAAGGCATACCAGCGCATTGCCCAGTCAACTTTCCACTGCAGTTTGCAAGCTCCGCCTATAACAGATGTAGTTTCCTCACTTCCATCTTCCTCTATATAAGTAATTGTGCCGTCTTTTGCAGAATGCGACACAACTTTAGCTTGAAGAACTTTGCCGCTTTTTTTACTAATCGGTAAAAAAGGCGAATAAGTTTCTTGCCGCTCGCCGCCTAAAGTTGGCAGCATAACTTTAAGAATTTCATCATAATGTTTTAAAACCTGCATTAATGCCTCGTCAAACATACCGCTTGTATAGCATTTTGTGGAGCTGTAAAATTCGTATTTAAAACCGAATTTATCTAAAAACTCTTGGAGTTTGGCGTTGTTATGCTCTCCAAAACTAGGATATAATCCAAAAGGATCTTTTACTTTCGTTAATGGCAATCCAAGATAGTTTTTCATATCTTCTTGATTAGGAATGTTGGTTGGAACTTTTCTAAAGCCATCTAAATCGTCAGAAAAAGCTACTAATTTTGTAGGAATATCTGAGATTTGCGAAAAAGCATACATAACCATAGTAGTGCGGGCAACTTCGCCAAAAGTGCCGATGTGCGGAAGCCCTGATGGTCCATAGCCTGTTTCAAATAGAACATAGCCTTTTTTGGGGGTTTGATTATTTATTCTATCTAAAATTTTCCTAGCTTCTTCAAAAGCCCAAGACTTAGACTGCATACCAGCTTCTTTAAATTTCATTACGCTATCCATGTTTGCTTTATGATTTACTTATAATCTAAATTTTCTAAATAGTAAAACTATTTTTTATTATATAAATATACAAAATCCGTCATACCAGTGAAAGCTGGTATCTATTAGGTGATTAGGCTAACATTAAATTCATAGTTCAACACCTAAACACTCTGCAAATAGATGCCGTGTCGGCATAGGCATGACGAAAAGAACATACCTGCTATTTTTTAGAATTCATCAAATTTTTTTGCAGTTTTTCCCATAAAACATCTACAGACTGTTTAACATCACTGCTCATAACTATCTTACGCCCCCATTCACGATTTGTTTCGGGGTAAATTTTCGCGGTGGCATCAATACCCATTTTTGAACCTAACCCCGATACAGGAGAAGCAAAATCTAAATAATCTATGGGAGTATTTTCTACTATCATGCTGTCCCTTACCGGATCTACATTTGTAGAAACTGCCCATAGAACATCTGCTATATTCCGCACATCAATATCGCTATCTACTACCACAATAAATTTCGTATACATAAACTGCCGCAAATACGACCAAATTCCCATCATTATCCGCTTAGCCTGTCCGGCATAGGCTTTTTTTATAGAAACAAATGCCATGCGGTAAGAACAAGCATCGGCAGGTAAATAGAAATCTTCTATTTCTGGAAACTGCTGCTTAATAAACGGCACAAACATATCGTTTAAACATTCCGCTAAAATTGAAGGTTCATCGGGCGGACGGCTGGTAAATGTTGATAAATAAATGGGATTTTTCCGCATAGTAATAGCTGTAATATTAAATACTGGAAATTCATCTACCTCGTTGTAATACCCTGTATGATCGCCGTAAGGACCCTCTGGAGCAGTCTCGCTATGCGATACATAGCCTTCTAAAATAATTTCTGCATGGGCTGGCACTAGCATATTGTTAGTTTTACTCTGAACTAATTCTATTTTTTTATCTGCTAAAAGTCCTGCAAATTTATATTCCGATAAATTATCCGGCACCGGACATACACCGGCAATAGTAAGGGCAGGGTCAACACCAATAGCTATACAAGCAGGCATATCGGTATTAGGAAATTTCTGCTTCCAGCGTAAAAACTGCTGGGCTCCTCCTCTATGCGCCAGCCAGCGCATAATTAGTTTATTTTTACCTAACTTCTGCATACGGTAAATTCCAAGATTATAATCATCAATATCTTCGCTTTCATTATCGCCGAAAGTAGGACCATGAGTAATAGCAATTCCCCAGGTTATAAGCGGTGCAGCATCTAGGGGATGGCAGTGCTGAATTGGCAGTTCATCTAAATTAATATCATTGCCCTGCCAAACAATTTCTTGTGATGGAGCTTTGCTAACTACATTAGGCGACATATTCATAACTTTTTTAAGAATTGGCAAATAATTAAAAGCGTCTTTAAGATTTTTAGGCGGACGGGGGCTTTTTAAAAAAGCCAGCAATTCCCCTAATTCTTTAATTTCTTCCATAGATTTATTAAGCCCCAGTGCAAATCTTTTTTTGCTGCCGAATAAATTAATTAAAACAGGATATTTACTAGGAGTGCCGTCTTTATTCAGCACATTATCACATAATAATGCTACGCCTTCTTGCTTTAGCAGCCTTGTTTGAAGTTCGGTAAGCTCTAGGTGCGAATTAATAGGCTCACTAAATCTTAGCAGCTCGCCATTTTTTTCTAAAACTGCAATAAACTCCCGTAAATCTTTCATAATCTAGTTTCCTATTAAAAATGCCAGCCAAATAACTGTGGCAAAATATACATTATACTTAAAAAAGCGGCTGCAGGCATCTTCGTTTTTATAATTTAATTTTCTTAATATCCATAATAAAAACATGCTTGCCATAACAACAATCATAAAAAACACCCAGCTGTAATCTTTCATATTGCCAATTCCTATAAGAATCATCATAAAAATGATATACATAATCTTCAAGCATTTGTAAGGGTTTTCACCAATTAAAACAGCAGTTGATTTTACTCCGATTTTTTTATCATCTTCATAGTCTTGATAGGCATAAACGGTATCGTAAGCAATTGTCCACACTATGGCTGCAATATATAAGAATATTGAAACTTTCGATATTTTAAAATTCAGCAGGGCATCTGCTAAAAATATCCCCCAATTAAAAGTAAGCCCTAACACTAATTGCGGCGCTGAGAAGAATCTTTTAAAAAAAGGATAAACTACTACTAAAATTACCGATAAAAAAGCCATTATCGTGGCAAAAGGATTGTATCTAATTACATTAAATATATATAAAATTAAAAGCAACAGGCATCCCAGTATAAAAAGCAGTATAAATGCCTCTTTTTTGCTGACCTCGCCATTAGCTAGGGGGCGGTTTCTCGTCCGCTTAACACGGGCGTCTATTTTCATATCAGCTAAATCATTAATAATACAGCCGAAACTTCTGGCTAAAATGCTGCCGAAAAAGAATAGAACATAAAAAACAATTAAAGTTGCAATCCTTTCATTATAATTATTAAGAGCTAAACTCCAATATGATGGCAGCAAAAGTAAAAGTGCGCCGAAGAGACTGTTTAGTCTAGTTAATTTAATATAAGAGTTAATCTTAGAGAAATTCATTTCTTAATTTGCTTTGAAATATGTTAAAATATTTAATATAATACAATTATTTTAATAATACGCCAATATGAAAATTAAAACCCGTTTATTTATAAATGCTCCGCTGAAAGAAAACTCTTCGCAGAAGATAGGCGGTGCGTCTTTTCATCATCTGTCTGTGCTGCGAATTAAAATGTTAGACTATATCTCCGTTTTTAATGCGTCTGGCGAATTTTTAGCACAAGTATCCGCTATGGGAAAAAAAGAGCTAACCGTAAATGTGCTGCAATTAATTAAAGCTCCTGCTCTTAAAAACTGCCATTTGCATCTTGCTTATGCGCCTTTAAAAAAAGATGCTAATGATTTTGTTTTAGAAAAATCTGTTGAACTGGGAGTTCATGAAATTACGCAAGTAATTACAGCATTTACCACCAATAAGCCTGTGGATATTGAAAAAAGCAGCCAAAAGCTGATTTTATCTTCTCAGCAGTGTGAAAGGCTTGATGTTCCAGTTATTAATCATAGCCTTAATCTTGAAAAATTTTTAGATAAATATAAAAATCAGCAGATTTTTTGGCTGTATGAGAGGTCAAATGGCATTACCATGTCGCAGTATTTATTAAATAACAAAGAAACACATAATAAAGAAATAATATTTTTAGTAGGACCTGAGGGAGGCTTTTCGTCAGACGAAGTTAACTTTTTACAGTCTATAGATTATGTTAAGCAAGTCCATTTTAACACAAATATTTTGCGAGCTGAAACTGCCTGCTTGGCTGCTTTAATTAATTTTCAAATAATTAGTTGCAATTTTTAAGCAAAAATACTATATAAAATATATTAATAAAAATCAAGGAAGCCCTATAAGTGCCTTATGAAAACCTAGAAATCACTAAAAAAAATCAACTATTAGACTACTTTAGCAATGGTTTTAAAAAACCTGCAGATTTTAAAGTTGGCTTAGAGTTTGAAAGTTTCCTTTATGATAAAAAACACTTCTCAACTTTGCCTTATAATCATGGATACGGCTTAGACAGACCAACAATTCATTCAGTTTTAAGAGGTTTTAACCACAAAAAATGGCAGGATATTAACGAAAAAACTTCGCGTAATACCATAGGTCTTAGCAGCAGCATCGGCAATATTTCTCTTGAACCAGCCGGACAGTTTGAGTTTTCTTCAATTCCTGTAAACGATGTTAAAATTCTTAATAGCCTGGTGGAAGAGTTTTTTGCTGAGGTAATACCAATTTTAAATAAGCAGAATATTGGAATGTATTTTTTAGGAATCAATCCTAAATTTTCTTTAAGCGAACTTCCGCTTATGCCGAAAGAAAGATACGAAATTATGAACGATTATATGGGCAGAGTCGGCACTGAGGGTCGTAATATGATGCGTCAAACCTGCACTCTGCAAACTAACTTAGATTATGCCAACGAGGCTGATTTAGTTAAAAAAATGAGAACAGCTATGGCTTTACAGCCTTTTGTTGCTGCACTTTATGCCAATTCACCAATTTTTGAAGGCAAACAGACAGGCGATTTAACCCGCCGCGTGCGGGTATGGCAAAATACTGACAGTGCTAGATCTGGCTTATTGCGTGCTGTATTTGAAGATGATTTCAATATTGAAAAATATGTGGATTATGCTATTATGCTGCCGATGTATTTCTTATTTAGAGATAACTCTTATCTCCGCATTCCTCATATTACTTTTAAAGATTTTATGACCGGCAAATATAAGTTTAAAGATATTAAACCCGAAATGGGCGATTTTGAAACTCATCTTGGCACTATTTTTCCGGATGTGCGTTTAAAAACCTATCTTGAAACGCGATTGACTGATTGTCCTGATAAAGACTATCTGCTAAGTTTATCGGCATTGTTTGTAGGAATCCTTTATGATAATGCCGTATTAGATGAGGCTTTTAATTTAATTAAAAAATGGCGTTATGAAGATTTGGCATCTTTGCGTGAGGATATTATCAGCAGCGGATTTAATGCCAATATTAGAGGTCAAAAAGTGCTTGATATTCTGCGTGAAGTTTTAGCTATGGCAAAAACCGGCTTAATTAATAGAAAACTTGGCGAAGAAATTTATCTAACACCGCTTGAAAATCTTATTGCTGCTGGCAAAACTTTAGCTGAATCTAAAATTGAGTTGTTTAATAGCTTAAACGGCAATGTCGATAAGTTTATAAAGGAAATTACTATTAATAAATAAAGTCGCTGTCCTTGCCTTGTGCTTGTCTATTTATTGTTGACACAATCATTTTTTTCGCATAGAATAAATTTGTCTTTGTTGGGTATCCTTAGGGTAAATCTAGGATTAAACTATAAAAAACAGATACAATTTCGGCGGAGTAGCTCAGTTGGTTAGAGCGGTGGAATCATAATCCATGTGTCGGGGGTTCGAATCCCTCCTCCGCTACCACATGTCTATCATATATATTTTGCAAATTTTTCTTTACTATTTATTAGTTTTTAATAATTCATTTTGTTTTTTATAATCTTTTTATGATAATTATATACCTGTTAGACCAAATATTATTTTCTACCGTCATGCCGTGCTGCAACACGGTATCCATAGGATTTATTATGCAAAACTAAATATTGCAACAAATGGATACAGGCGTAGCCAGTATGATGATTACTTGGTCTTTTATGTATATAATTATCCTTTTTATATACCTTTTATTTTTAGGTTAAAAACTCTATTTTATAAAAATTGCTTGACAGTTTTATACATTTAGAGTATAATTTAATTTTATTAAAATAAACAGAGGAGATAATCTTATGGCTACAAAAAGCTTTATACAATAATGAAATAGCACAAAATTCTGGAGGATTAGACTTTATAGCTACCAATGGCGAGGGTAATGATTGAAGAGTTCCAAGAGATACTTTTCTAGTTGATATTTACAATATTTTAATGAAACCATTTTTTGTAAGCCAAGTAGGAAAAATTCAAATTGATACAAACATGCAAACGCAAAATCTTAAAACTTATAACGATGGCGTTTACGATTATATCCTCTGCGATGGCACTTTGGCGTATAAACTTGAAGATTATCCATTACTGAAAGGAAAAATAGATACCTACACTAACGAGGCAGGAGATGTGTTATTTAATGCTCCTAATACCTTAGATAGAACTATTCGGCAAGTTAATAATACTGAACCATTGTTAGTTCTGCAAACTGGGGAAATTAAAAAGCATAATCATACCATACCCGATATTAGAGGAAGGTTTGCAGGAATAGATAATGCATTATCGTGAGGAGATGGAGCTTTTGCAGTCATTGGTTCAACTCAAGCAGCTATACCAGCTAACACAAAAGATTACGATAATCCATATTTTGAATTTTCCTCTCACCGAGCAGGAGCAACTAATGTTTATGATTTCGGTCAAACCAAAAACACTATGGATAACCTCGGCGTTAACATGTATTTAATTGCTGGAGTAGCCAATTTAATAAATTTAAACAATAGCATGGTTCATAGCAGAAGTATTAAAATGTAATTTATTTTCATAAACAAAGATGGATACCGTTTTGCAACGGTATGACGGTAAAAAACTCTTTTACCTCCCACACAGATGAATAAGGAACAAAGAAGGGTTATATTTAGATTGAATTGCGGCGATAACGCAAGCAAGACACAATATGAACCCGCCGTTGAAATCTAAATGGATACCCTTCTTTGTTCCTTATTCATCACTCATTTCAAAGCCATGCTCATGTTTAATAGTTCGTAAAATTTGTGTAGTGCGGATTTTTTTTATAAAAGGAACTTTGGCAATTTTGGTATTAACAATATGCTTGTAGTCATACCAATCCTTAGCAATTATTTTAATAAGGTATTCCGTTTCACTTCCCAGCGCATAAATTTCTCTTACTGAAGAAATTTTCGCAATTTCTTCTTCAAACTGCTCTTTCTCTAGCTCATTATTGTAGGCAATAATTACGGAAGCAAATACGGTAGTATTATAGCCAAAAAACTGCTCGTCCAGCTCGGCATAGTAAGATTTAATAATTCCCTGTTCTTTTAGGGTTCTTAACCTTCTTAAACATGGCGAAGGCGATATGCCAACCTTCTCTGATAAATCAATATTAGAGATTCTACCATCGGTTTGCAGGATTTTAAGAATCTTAATATCAACATCATCAAGTTTAAAAAGTTTTTTCACCATCATTCGCCCTTTTTTTCTTAAAAAAATAATTTTAACACAAACAGGCGTTATTTCACAATAATATAATCGCAACACGCTATAAAATATAGTATAATGTATGAAAGTAAAAAACTATAGGAAAACTCATGGATATAAAAGATTTAATAATAATAGGATCCGGACCAGCCGGCTATACCGCAGGAATTTACGCAGCTAGAGCCGGACTGCAGGCAGCAATTATTCAAGGGCTTGAAATCGGCGGTCAGCTTACTCAAACTACGGAAGTAGAAAATTATCCTGGCTATAAATCTATTTTAGGCGCAACCCTTATGCAAAATATGGAAGAACAAGCTCGTGATTTAGGGGTTAATATGGTTTTTGATACCATTAAATCGGTAGATTTCTCAAAATCTCCATATACTCTGCATGGTGAAGCAGCAATTTATACTGCTAAAAGCATAATTATTGCCACTGGTTCTTCAGCAAAATATTTAGGAATTAAAGGCGAGCAAGAATTTAAAGGATTTGGCGTATCTGCATGTGCAACATGCGACGGTTTTTTCTTTAAGAATCAAGTAGTGGCAGTAGTTGGCGGAGGAAATACAGCACTGGGTGATGTAATTTATTTAGCAAATATCGCCAAAAAAGTTTATTTAATCCATAGAAGAGATAATCTTAGAGGCGAAGAAATTATGCAGGAAAAAATATTTTCGCAACCTAATGTAGAAATACTTTGGAATACAGAGGTTCTTGAAGTTTTAGGCGAAAACAAGGCAGTTAAAAGTTTGGCGGTTATTAATAATAAAACACAGGAAAAAGCTAAGTTAAATGTAGATGGACTTTTTGTGGCTATTGGGCATACGCCTAATACAAAGTTCTTAGGAGATTCTTTAGATATTGACGAAGATAATTATTTAATTACTAATAACACCCGCGCCCAAAAGAATGGAGTTCATATAGAGGGAATTTACGCAGCAGGAGATGTGCAGGATAAAATTTATCGGCAGGCAATAACCTCAGCTGCTAGCGGATGTATCGCCGCTTTAAATGTTCATGAGTATTTGAGTAAATTAAAGAAATAAATAATGGGTTTTTAGTTTTTATGCACTAATCCAGCGAATATATTTTTATCCATTTTGGAATATGTTTTTTTACTGCCCTTTTATTAATAAAAATATCTTCACTCATAAAACTCATGCTAAACAAAGCTAAGGCTAAATTTTCACGCGCTGCTATTACCCTTCCTGCTTGCGTGCCGTTTTTAGTTGTAATAATTTCATCTTTAAACAAAGAAAAATCAGCATAAATACTAATTACCCGTTTTCTTATGGCTAGTTTATTTTTTGCAGAATTCGTAAATTCTTGCCCTAAATAACAGCCCTTGCTATAGCTTAATGCCCCTAGCTCGTCCATGCCGAATTCTATGGGAATGCTTTTGTCAAAGTTAAAATCATCACTTTCTGGAACAGCATTTTTATAACGAAGCTCTTCATAATTGAATAAAATATTTTCAGCAGACGGAGAATTCTGCGCAATAGTTCTAAATCCTAAAATAGATAAACGGGTATCTTGAAAAGATACAAGGCTATCAGTAATTTTTACGGCAGTATTATAAACATGATAGTTTTTTAAAATCTCAAAATTCACCTTAGCAATTAGTTTGCGATATTTCAGAGCATCTAAAAACTTTTGCGCTTGGCTTTCGGCAATATCAATTAAAAAATAATTTTCTATCTTTATAACAAAAAAATCGAATTGATACTTCCCTCGCGGACTAAGCAAACAAGAATAAATAGCTTGATTTTCTGTTTTAATATCATTAGTAATTAAATTCTGCAGAAAAGACTCGGCATCAATACCAGAAATTTTTATAAGGGTTCTATTCATTTTATTTGAAAATAAATTATAAAATATATATTATATAGTGTTAAATTGTATTATATCAAGATTTAGTATGAAATTGCATAAAAATTTATTAATAATCTTACTGTTATTGCTTAGCCAACAGCTTTTTGCTGCTGATGTGCTTTCTTATAAAGATATTGCAAGCAGTAATTTTGATAGACCTGGTATAGATTTTCAAATATGTTTTAATAATAATTTTGAAAAAATTAAAGAAAACCAAGCACAACGCATAAAATTTTTTAAAAATTTAAAAAGTTTATGCAATCCAAAAAACATAAATGATAAAAAGTATATTATAAAATCCTGCATTGTTAACGGCTATTTGATGGAATTAAAAAATGCTAATAAAAGTCATAATCTTGAAGAAAGCATTGAATACGCCCAAGCCCAAATTATTACCGACTGCGATAGCTACTTGCACGAAGTTATTCCAAAGTTAAGCGAAGCCGAAAAAAAAGAGCTTAATGCACTAATTTCTAAAGCTACGCTGCTATCTAAGCAAAAAAGCTGGATTAAGTAAGATTCCGCCATAGGCAGAATCAAATAAATATTTGTAAAATTTAAAAACTAATTACCCTTAAATCCCTTTGCAATTAAATAAACTTCTGAAGATTCTTTACGGCTAGCAGGAGGTTTGAAATGACTAACGCTGGTAAATTTCTGTTTAATTTCTGCCAGCAGTGTAGATTCCGTGCCGCCTTGAAAAACCTTAGCAATCATCACGCCGTTTTCTTTTAATACTTCCATAGCAAAACTAAAAGTTAATTCCACTAAATTCATAATCCGTAAATGATCTAGGGATTTCGATCCCGTAGTATTCGGCGCCATATCGCTCATTATCACATCAGCTTTTTCACTGTTCAGCTTATCTCTAATTTCTTGGATAATCTCAAAACTTGTAAAATCGCCTTTAATAATTTCTGCACCATCAATATGAGCAACATCTAATAAATCTACTGCAATTAATTTTGCCGGACGATATTTCGCCGCCACCTGCGACCATCCTCCCGGAGCGGCTCCTAAATCTACAATTCTTGCCTGAGGTTTTAAAATTTTATACTTATTATTAATTTCAATAAGTTTATAAGCAGCACGAGAGGCATAGCCCTCTTGCTTTGCCGATTTCACATAAATATCATTCAACTGCCTTTTAAGCCATGTCTGCGAAGATAAACTCCGCTTTTTATTAGGGCGGAGTTTTTCTTTAATATTTTGATTCAGCGAGTGCGACTTCTGCATAGCTTACCTAAAACTATATTTCAATGTGGCATTAAGACTATGATTCATGTAGCCGCTGGCAGTAATTTCGCCATTATATCCTACCTGCACCGCAAATTTTTGGGCTTGGTAAAGCACCGAACCATACAGCTGCCCTAAAATTCCGCTGTAATTAGCACTAACAATACTAGCATAGGCATCGTCAGCCACTCCTAAAAACTGCATCTTAGTAGTTGGAGCATTATAGAACCGTTCTACTAAATTAATCCCGACTTTAGGATACCAAAAAGCATTTTTTATGCCTGTCCAGTATGGCATTATTAATTCGCGGCGTAATTCAGCACCAACCCCAACTTCAGACACTAATAAATTGCTAGAATCAACCTTTAATGCTCCAGAAGATCCAAATTCTTTATAACCAGAATTATTCAATACAGACTGCCCTGCAAAAACCTTTGGCGTTAAGAAAGTATTGCTGTTGACAATAAATTCTTTACCAGTTTCAGCCTTTACTCCTAATTCTAATACCGATAAAGAAGAGTTGGCAATGGCATCGCGATTGTCGGAATATTCATTATCAAGGAATGCGATATTTCTATCGGTGCGGAAATTAGTAAAGCCAACTGCTGTTGATAATGAAGCATAATAAGAATTAGCAAGGTAAGATCCTGCCAATCCGGCACTTAAAGTATTGCTAGTAGTATCAAAAAAACTAGAATTGCCGTTTAACATACCCATACCAAAACCCAACATCCCTGAAACATTAATGCTGTTTAAAGGAGCGATAGTAGCACCAACAAAGAACATAGAATTAACACCACTAAAGCCTTTATCGTAGCCCTTATCGGCAAGAGAGGTATAGCCGGCGTCGCCTTTATACCAAGAATAAATTTCATTAGAATAAACATATTCACGGTTGGCTTCTAGCAATGTATCTAAAGATTTCTGCGTATTATTATGAGAATAAAGGGCGTAAACCTCGTTAGAAACCGGTTTTAATGTATTCATATTCGCCGCCATGTTATATAAGCAAGGAGCTTTGCTAATATCTAGGATAGTTACACCTTGATGGGCTTCGTAGATTAACTGATCATCAAATCCGCATTTTGAGTTTAAATCCAGTGAATTAACTACATCTTCAAGACCTGCTGTAATATTGTTCTCACCCACCACGCTATCAATTAAAGCTGCAATATTCATAATTGAAGAATCACTGCCATACCCAGGCACTGCCCCAATAAGAGCTTTATAATTAGTAAGTCTATGCACACTAATCCATGCGGTTTCGCCATTACTAGCATTTTCACCATTATTATAATTAATACCTTCTTCATGAATTAACCAAGGCGGCAGAACCCCCAAAATATTAGAAAAATCATCAGCGCTGATACCTTCTATCCCACCTTTTTCTGTTTTAATTATTTCATAACGATTCTTTAATCCTGGCTTTAATACACTTACTCCTTTAAAGATAATTTGTAAATTTCTATCTTCTGGAAGGATATCAGGATCAGAATTAATATTAAAAGGATTAAGCATTTCATGAATGGTTAACCCTGGTTTCGAATCTTTAAAATCAACTTTAAATACTAATTTACTATCTATCTCAGGATTAAAATTAGTTATATAGTTTCCTCCATACACATAAATAGTAGAGTCTGTAGTATTAGTTAAATTATCTATGGCCGCTCCGCTATATAAATGAAGTTCTTTATTGTTATTGATAGTATTAATATACGATTTTCCATCTAAATAAGCAATTCCATCGTTATTCAGCACACCTAAATTGTTGGCAGCTGAAATTCTAAGCATTCCTTTATTATCTATATTAACAGGGTCTTTAAAAACATGGGCGGCGTTAATGCTAAGCGCTGAATCATTGTCAATATCAATACTGCCATTAGTAAGAGTAATATCAGACGCACTATTAATATTTAAAGTTGATGATGTTAAAACAATACTGTCATAAATACCATTTAAAGAGTTAAAATTCAGCTTCGCTTCAGATGCTTCAAAAGTGCCGCCGCTATTATACGCACCATAAACATCCATAGTTATTTTTTGGAAAAAATTTCTTGTGCTGCCGCTTCCAGAGTTGTAGTTATTAATGCTTATGGAAGAACTGCCATCTCCTACAATATTAGTAATTTTACAAGAATCACAGTAAATATTGCCAAAATTAATTTTAGAGCTATTAGCGGTAAGATCTAATTCATCTGCCGATTTAAACTTAATGCTGTCTATAGCGGCATTTTGATTGCGCAGATCTATTTTATAAGTATTGCTATTATTGCTAGCATCATTTAAAACATTAATGCTTCCTATATGCAGAACTCTATCTTCACTTTGACCTATGGCATAGAGCTTTATTTCTGAATTTTGATAATCTATATTTTTAATATCTATAAAAGCCTTGTCGGTATTTAGGCTGACATAATCATTGTTAATAATAATTTTATCAATCTCATAGGAAGATAGTTTATCGCCGTTAAATTTAATAGGTTTATCTCCTTGAGCACAACCATTATTAATACAAGGGATAGTTGCATCAAGTATCCCAATTTTTGCCTTAGCCTTTATAGATGCAGCCATTTCTATTATAGAAAAATCATTTGGTGCTGCATCAAAAGATATTTTATCAACGCTTAAAAATGTATTTTCACCTGATAATCTAATATTTAAAGAAGGGATCTTTAAAAGAATATTTTGTGCATACATAGAAGAACCGTCTTCTAATAATATATTATCCCCTCCTCCTATTTCTATGGTATGCTCACCGGCACGGGGATCTGCCTTAAAAATTGCACCGTTTCTTAAATCTATTAAAGCTACTTGCGACAGCTTATTACCGTTAAGCAAAAGATCTGAGTTGTTTAGGGTTATATTGCTAATTCCTCCTTCAACTAGAATATCGCCGCCAAGAATCACATCGCCATTTTCAACCGTAAAACTATTAATTTTAGCGGCTACTATCCCGCCATTAATATTAAACCGGTATTTTCCGCGGTCTTTTTCGTTATTACTAACATAAAAGTTGCTAATAAAAGAATTTGAATTATCAAATTTAATTTCACTAATTGATAAGTCAGAGTCATTTACTATAAATTCCAGCATAGCATATGCGGCATCTTTATCTTTAATGCTGCCGAAAGTAGCCACAGAGCCATTATTTAAACGAATGGAATTTACATCTCTCATATAAAAAACAGCATTATTTCCGCCGCCTTGGTAAAACTCTGAGGAATCTATGCTTAAAATATTTTTTCCCCAAATTTTATCCTTTCCAGTTCCATCACTATCAGTAGGACAATCACCGCCAACTCCATCAGTGCCTGCCTTACAGCCGCCGCCATCAAATATGAGTGTAGAGTTATTTCCCATGTTAACCCGAGAATTTTTAGTTAAAAACAAAGATGCCTGAAAAATAGTTAAACTGTTAAAACTTTCAGTCCGTCCTGCCCATACTTCCTGCGAAGACCCATCGCCATTAGTAGCGCCGCTAATATCAGGACCGCAAATAATTTTACCAGAATAACTGCCGCCGCCGGTAGCAGTGGTGCAGTGAGTTCCCCCATTATTAAAATCTGCCTTAGATTCCTTAGGAAACATAAAGATAATAGTAAAACAAAAAAGAAATAGTATAAAAAGTTTTTTCATAATTTTAGTCAAATAAACATATTAATATTTAATTTTACAAGCAAAAAGTGAATATTAATAATTTTTATTATTAAAAAACAATTTTATTGTGTGAAGCGTTTCTTCAATGGGAATTTTTTTAACCTCAATATTCTGCGGAAAGGCTTTTAAAAATTCACTAGGAACTGCATTCTGCAATAAAACAAAAATTCCTCTGTCTTCATCGCAGCGGATAATTCTGCCAAAAGCCTGCCGCAGCTTCAGCCGAATAGTTTTATTAACATAATCTTTGCCTAAAAATTCAACCCGGTTTTTTAATAAAATATCCGGCTTCGGCCAAGGGATTTTTTCAAAAATAACCAAACGCAAACTTTCTCCGGGAACATCTATGCCGTCTCTAGTAGCATCTGTTCCTAGCATGCAGCTGTTAATATCGTCTTTAAAAATATCAATTAAATTAGCGATTTTTTGATTATTCACATGCTGCGCTAAAAGTGGCAGATTATTAAACGCCATCTGCTGATTGATGTTTTTATAAACTCCCCGCAAGCGCGTAATTGCCGTAAATAAAGCCAATCCTCCGCCATTACTTGCTTTAAAAATTTCTAAAATATAGTTGGAAAGATTGGTAAGATTCCCTGTGGACGCATTTAAAATAATAATTTTAGAATTTTCTTGGTAATTAAAGGGCGATTTAATATTAACTGTGTTAATATTAAAATTATCATCCAAATAATTTAAGCCAAACCTGTTGATGTCTGTAAAATCTTCCATTTCGCTATAGCTGTCGCTAAGCGTTGCTGAGGTAAAACTAACTCCCCGCATTGGCGCAAGAATACTGGTAGCAAAAGGCTGGGCTGGATCAACATAATTTTTAAAAAGACCGATATTCGCAGCATTACCCTCTTCTTTTTCAATAATAAAACGGTAGATATACAAACTATCTGGTTTTTCTAGCTCTGCCAGCATATTAGAATATTCAAGAATCTGACCTAAACATAGGGATTCAAAAATTTTCATGAATCCTTCAAGAGAGGACTTATCTTCATCTTTTAAAAATAAAGTTTTTTGACGCAAAGAACTGTGGAGTTTTGCACCCACATTAATAATTTTCTCTAAAACTTCTTTAAAATTAGCAATGGCAGTAATAAAATCTGCTGAAAATGTATGATAGTCAACTACTGCCTCTAAGGTATAATATTGATTAAGATCATCATTATTTTTCAGCACATGTAAATATAATTGATACAGAAACTCTTCCATTACATTTTTAGGGAGGTGCGAGGCAATCCTATCAACACTGCCCATATCTGCTAAAATACTAGCAGATGCAATAAAAGCATCTAAGTAGGATTCTATCATAATATTAATTTGCTGTTCTTCCTCGCCTATTTCTGCTGAGGATTTCAAAAGAGTATTAAGGCGGCTTTTCATTCCGTTGGTTTCTTTTTTAGACTGCATTTTTGCTGAAGACCCAAAAATCCAAGATTTTAAAAAATAGCCGGAACTGCAGCTAATATCTGTAGAAAAAATATCATCAGCAGTAGTAAATAAATGATGGGCTTCATCGAAAATAACATAAGGAATATTTAAACAGTTTTTCAGCAAGCTAAAAGCATGGTTGCTTATTACTATATTAGCCTGCCGTGCTTTATATTGCGCTGCCATAATAAAACAATTTTTAAAATGCGGACATTTAGAATACAAGCACTCCTCTTTTTTATTTAGCAAAACATTAAATAAAGAATTTGGAAAAATTTCAAAAGCTAAGGGTGATAAATCTCCGCCCACTAAATCGCCCATGTCGCTTTGGCGCACCCACCGCGAAATAATTGCTAAAAACAAACTGCTGTTAGAAATTATTCTTAAACTATCTAAAAGATTCTTATAATTTAACAGACATAAATAATTATTGCTGCCCTTAATAGAAGCCACTTTTTTAGAGAATTCTTCCATAGGAATAAACTCTTTCAGCTCATTCATAATCTGCTTTTGCAAAGCCTTAGAATAGGTAGAAATTAAAACCTGCTTAGCAGGATTTTCTTTAATAAACGACAGAACTACAGCCAAGTATCCTAAGGTTTTACCAGTGCCTGTGCCGGCTTCAGCAAAAACAAAGTTAGGAACTTCGCTTTCATTAAACATATTAGTAATAGCTGAACTATACTGTGCCTGCTCGTTCCTGCTTTTGCCAAATCCTGCAGTTAATAAATGCAGCTGATTAAGCACATCTTTTTCGGCAATAGGAAAAATGGGGCTGGTATTGTCTATTGAGTTTTCAGCCTGCGCGGCGTTATCTTCCTTGAATTCTTTAATTAATTCCCACGCTCTTAAGTATTTTTTGCTAGATTTTGTAAAAGACGGCACTGCCGGAAGATTAGCTAAAACAAAATCAGCAAACGCCCAGTCGTCTTCTTTTAAAAATTGACAGAGCGAGTAAAGCTCTTCTTGTGCTTCAACTGGAAGCTGCTGCAAGTGCTTGCTGCAGAATTCTATAATTTCACCTATCAATTTTGCCTGATTTTCCAGCGTATCTTCAGTTTTAGGAACTATACTATCTGTAAGCAATTTATAAATACTGCAAACATTAGGCGAGCAAGATATTTTAGGAAAAAGCAGCAGAATTAGCTCAATAATATCAAGAGCATTATTAAAATTAAGATTGCTGCAGACATTCATTAAAGATTTTTTATTACAGACTAAAAACTTCTGCGAAGCAAAAACTGTTTTTAAGTTATCCACTGCCACATGCGATGATTTTTGATTTTTTAAATTAAAACAACAGGCTTGAACTGCATTAAAACTTAAAGAAAATGGAAAAAATGCAGACATTTATACCCTAATAAATTCCGTTGATAAAATTATGCAGTATGGTATTTTCAGCGGTATTTATATCTTCAGGATTACCTTCCCAAACAATTTCCGCCTTATACAGCATGCCAATTCTATCGGCAATTTTTCTGGCGCTATTCATATCGTGGGTAATGGTAAGAGAAGTTGCCCCTAAGTATTTCGTGGTTTTAATGATTAAGTCGTTAATAACATTAGACATAATTGGGTCTAAGCCACTGGTTGGCTCATCGAAAAAAATAATTTTAGGTTTGGTAGCTATAAGTCTTGCAAAAGCCACCCGCTTCTGCATGCCTCCTGAAAGTTCTGCAGGATACAATGATAAAACACTTTTATCAAGCCCTACTAATTCCAAATTTTCTACAGCAATTTTCTCAGCCTCTGCTTTAGAAAGCGGCGAATGAACATTAATACCGAAAACCACATTATCACAAACATTCATACTATCAAATAAAGCCCCGCCTTGAAAAAGCATGCCAATTGGAGATTTCATTTTAATACGTTTATTTTTAGGAATTTTACTGACTTCAACACCGTCTAAAAAAATATCTCCGCTATCAGCATTAATAATTCCCATAATACTTTTTACTAAAACCGATTTGCCGGTGCCAGATCCTCCTATTAAAACATAAGATTCTCCTGCGGAAATTTCTAAATTAATATTTTTTAATACCACCCTTTCTTCATTATTGCTAAAAAAAGATTTAGAGAGATTTTTAACTTTAATTGCTGAATTTACCATGAAGATACTCTTTACACATTAAAAAATAGAACGGTTAAGATATAATCAAACAAGAATATTAATATAGAAGATACCACAACCGCATTAGTGGTAGCCTTGCCCACACCCATAGCTCCCTTATTGCTGAAATAGCCGAAATAGCAGCCCATTACAGTAATTATTAGCCCAAAAACCGCAGCTTTTACAAGCCCCGAAATAACATCTAGCGGCTGCACAAAAGCTATGGTGTTTTTTAAATACAAACTGCTGCTGAAATCTAGCTGCACCACTGCTGTAATCCAACCGCCCATTACTCCAATTATGTTGGCAAACATTACTAAAATCGGCAGAGCTAAAATTCCGGCAATAATTTTTGGCGTAATTAAATATTTAATCGGGTTAACCGACATGGTATAAAGAGCATCTAGCTGTTCGCTTACTTTCATTGTGCCGATTTCTGCCGCCATCGCCCCAGATATTCTACCAGCTACCATTAAAGCTGTCAGCACTGGACCAAGCTCGCGGGTTATAGAAATTACCACCACATTGGCAATAGCCCCTTCAGCAGAAAATCTTGCAAACCCTACATAGCTTTGCAATGCCAGCACCATGCCGGTAAAAAAAGCAGTTAATCCTACTATAGGCAATGAATAAAAAGCAATTTCTACAAACTGCTTCCACATATTTTTAAAATAAATCGGCGGAGAAAAAACGCTGAGTATAGCCACAAGCATAAACAGTATTTTTGCGCCTAGACTTTCCACAAAACTTAAAAATGATGCGCCTACCGCAACAATAAAATTGCTGATTTTAGCGGCGGGATTAATCAATTTCATTGTTAAATTCTCTCACATTTATTAACTGTTAGTTCTGCCATATTATAGATCATCGGTCTCATAATCAACATCACGCAACCCTAGCCAAGCCATTTGAATAGCCTCAAGGATTTTTTCATTACATCCCTCTTTTTTATCTTTAAATTCTTTTAAAGATAAAATAAATTCTTTTAAATTAGGAAAACTTATATTCACAACATCTGCATGAGGGTATTTTTCCTCTAAGGCTTCAGCAATTTCGTTGATGTCTAACCATTTCATAAATTTGTTCCTTATATATCAGCAAAATTAGTATCTTAAGATTTACATGTAAAATTTTTACAGCGAAGCGTATGGCTAATACATGAATTGTAAAAATTTGGCACAGAAATTCAAGATATTAGCTTTGAACATTGCGGGTTTTAGATGGGATAGTCAGTATAGCTCCTTCCAAATCTTTCGTAATTTTTACTTGGCAGCCTAGTCTTGAAGTTTTTGATAGACCAAAAGCCATATCCAGCATATCGTTCTCATCATCGCTTGGTTCTTCTAGCTTATCATAATAATTTTGTTCTAAAATTACATGACAGGTAGAGCAAGCTAACGACCCTTCACAAGAGCCTTCAAGATCTGCCCCATTGCTATGGGCTGCCTCAAGAATTGTAGTCCCTTCTGGCACATCTGCGGTTATATCATCTAAGCCATTTTTTTTAAAAGTAACTTTTACCATTTGTTTCTCCAATTAGTCCATAAATATTATAATATACCAAAAATTTTGCATTAGCAATAAATTGAGTGTTTGATAGTAAAAAATTAAAATGTTTCATGCGAAACATTTTATATATAATTATACATAACAAAAATTTAATTAAGATAGTTTATCTTCAATATCGGTTAAAGCCTTACCACTTAATGCTTGATTGATTTTTTTATTCATACGAATAGCTGCAAATTCCGCGGTATTTGCATCCAGTTTTTTAATATTTTCCTCAATTTTCTCACGATTATTGCCATTAACAGCATTTAATAGCTGTTCTAAAGCTAAAGATATTTCCTGCTGCTGCTTTATGCTTAATAGTTCGCCGTCTTCTTTAATAGCAGAAACAGCCGCATCTATAAGAAGCTGCGCCTCAACTTTAGACTGCTGCAGTAGTCTTTGCTGCATATCTTCCTCTGCATGCTCTAGGGATTCTTCCAGCATATTACGCATGGCATCAAAATTCAGCCCCCAATCGGGCTTAATTTCTATACTTTGAGATATTCCTGTTTTTTCCTCAACCGCAGATACACTTAACAGTCCGTCGGCATCAATACTGAAAGACACCATAATTCTGGCATTGCCAGCCGCCATAGGAGGAATCCCTTTTAGTGAAAATTTGCCAAGACTTCGCAAATCTTTTGCCATTTCTCTTTCACCTTGCAAAATATGGAAAGACATGGCGGTTTGATTATCTTTTTGCGTAGTAAATTCCTGCTTTTTTGTAATGGGAATTAAAGTATTGCGATGAATAATTTTTTCCACAATTCCTCCTGCCATTTCAATGCCTAAAGAAAGCGGCAGCACATCAAGCAGTAAAGAATTTTTAGTTTTACCGCTTAATTCCGCAGCTTTGTATCCTGCCCCCATGCTAACTACTAAATCGGGATTAAGCTGACAAATCGGCTCAACTTTAAATAATTCTTTAAGAGAGTTTTTAATATATGGAATCCTAGAGCTGCCGCCTACAAGAATTATTCCTTTAATATCTAAAGTATTAATTTTAGAATCCCTAATAGCAGATTCACACATACTAAGAGTTTTTTCTACTAGAGGTTTAATTTTTACTTCAAAAGCATTTCTGTTAATAGTAAAATTATAATCTTTACCTTGAAAAATAATTTTCTTATTAACGGAATTTTTAATTGACAGCTCTTCTTTAATTTCTTTAGCGATATTAAAAAAATAAGGCTTATCCTTAGCAGTTAAAAAAATATCTAAACTAGCACAAATTTCTTCCACTAAAATATTATCAATATCATCTCCTCCTAAGAGGGTATCTCCAAGAGTTGCCAAAACTTTAAAGATTCCGCTAGTAAGAGATAAAACCGAAATATCAAATGTGCCGCCGCCAAGATCGTAAACTAAATATATTCCTTGAAAATCAACTTCATCTACCTTATCTAAACCATAAGCAAGGGCAGCGGCAGTGGGTTCGTTAATTAATCTTAAAACTTTTAATCCAGCCATGTGAGCGGCTTTTTTTGTAGCAATCCTTTGAGTTTCATCAAAATAAGCCGGAACAGTAATTACCGCACTATCAACTTTTTTATCTAAATGTTTTTCTGCCGTAATTTTAAGATATTTTAATATTTCTGCAGAAATCTCTTCTGCTGATACATAACTATTCTGCTGATTTTTAAATAGAATTTCACCATTTTCCTGTTTATAATTATACAGAGAGTTATCTATACTAGATTTACCCATGAATCTTTTAATAGAGCGAAAGACTCCGGCTTTATTTAACGCCTTCTTGCCAACCAAAATTTTTTCTTCATCATAATAAACTGCTGAAGGAATCAACTCACCAAAACTATCCGCAATTATTTGCAAACTTTCGCCGTCAAAATAGCTAATAACTGAGTTAGAAGTTCCTAAATCTATGCCAATAGCAGCGCTGTCTTCTATTGCCTCTTCTTTTTGTTTTTTAACTGAGGCAACATCATTTATTTGAATTAAAGCCATAAAATACCTTTATATTGCTAGTTTTTGTGTCATGGCAATAATTTTATCAAGATATTGCAGGCGCACAAAAACATGATAGGCTAATTTTTTATCGGTAAAATCAATCTCGCTGTTTTCCTCTAAAATATCTTGTTTAATTTTTTGAAGTTTATCTTGAAAAACTTTTAAATCATTGGTTGTATGAGCTATTTCCAGCTCCTCGTAATACTCTAAAAATTCCGTAAACAAACTGCCATTGTTGGCATCTATTTCCTTGCTGACTTCCTCGCCATTAGTAAGAAAATAAATATAGGCGAATCTGGATGTAGGGTTTTTAAGAGTTTCATAAGCCCTGTTTGTATAGCTGCTGTGAACATCAGCATTATGTTTTTCCGTCTCTGATTTCTTAACAAAATTATCAGGGTGATATTTGCTCATAAGGTTTAAAAATTTCACCTCTAAATCTGCCAAATTTACATTAAGACTTTGGCTAACGCCTAAATAAGAAAAAAAATCAATCTCCTGCAGCGGATTTAAATACCCGCAATTAGGACAAAGAAAAGTATCCGTTATACAATCAAACTCTTTCTGACAATTGCTGCAAATTATTTTCATAATGTCTTCTCCGCAAACTTATAAAATATTCTGAATTTTAAATCTACAAAAGTTGAATAGTTTGAGGTTTATATTTAGAAGTTTTGCTCCGTAGCATATTAAACATATGTAAGGGGCAAAACTTATGAATAGAAATCCAAAATATTAAACTTTATACCGTAAAGGATTCACCGCAACCACACCGCCCCTTCTCATTAGGATTGCTAAATATAAACCCTTCCTCTAAATCATTTTTAACATAATCAACAATGCTTCCTAGCACAAAAAGCACAGCTTTGGGATCTATATAAATATCTACACCACTTTCACTCATATGCTCGTCTTTAGGATTTACTTCATCAATAAAATCTAAGCTCCAAGAAAGCCCTGAACAGCCTTTAGTTTTTAGAGAAACCCGTAATCCTAACGGCTTGCTGTCTCTTTTCGCTATAATATCTTTTATTTTAGCGATGGCTGTTTCAGTTAGGCTGATAATTTGTTTTTTCATAAAAATTACGCTTCTTTTTTAGATTTATAATCAGCAATTGCAGCTTTTACTGCCTCTTCAGCCAAAACAGAGCAATGGATTTTAACGGGAGGCAATTCTAATTCTTCAGCAATATCTGTATTTTTTACTTTACTTGCTTCCTCAAGAGTTTTGCCTTTTAAAATTTCGGTTACCAAAGATGACGAGGCAATCGCTGTGCCGCAGCCAAAGGTTTTGAATTTGGCATCTTCAATAACACCATCCTTATTTACTTTAATCTGCAGCTTCATTACATCACCGCAAGCAGGAGCTCCTACTATTGATGTTCCCACATTTTTATCTTTTTCATCCAGAGACCCCACATTTCTAGGGCTTTCATAATGATCTACTACTTTGTTGCTATATGCCATTTTGTTTTTCCTTTTTTAATTAATAAAAAATTAGTCATGCCGTTGAAAAACGGCATCCATTCAATTGTTCTGCAATGGATACCTGCTTTCGCCGGTATGACAGTTGCTTAGTGTTCTGCCCACTTAATAGACTTCAAATCCACTCCATTTTCCATCATCTCCCAAATGGGACTCATTGCCCGCAATCTTTGCACGGTTGCAATTATTTTTTCTAAGGCAACATCAATATCCTGAGAGGTGGTAAACCTGCCAATGCCAAAACGAATAGATGTATGGGCTAATTCATCTTCCAAACCAATAGCCTTCAACACATAAGATGATTCCAGCGAAGCGGAGGTGCAGGCTGATCCTGAGCTTACAGCTATATACTTATTAAGCCCCATTAGTAAACTTTCACCTTCTACTCCGGCAAAGCTCATATTTAAGTTAGACGGCAGCCTTCTTTCGCCATCACCATTAAGATAAACTTTAGGCAGAGCTTTATTAATGCCGTCTCTAAATCTTTGCGATAAATTAGCTATTCTTTGCGATTCCTCGCTCATCTCTAATAAACACAAACGCGCTGCTTCACCGAAACCCACGCATAGCGGAGTTGGCAAAGTGCCAGAACGCAAACCTCTTTCTTGTCCTCCGCCATGAATTTGCGCCAGCACTCTTACTTTTGGCTTACGGCGGACATATAGCGCTCCAATTCCCATAGGTCCATACATTTTGTGGGCAGAAATACTCATTAAATCTATATTGCATTCTTCTACATCTATGGGAATTTTACCGACTGCCTGTGCTGCATCTGTATGAAAAAAAACTCCATTAGAACGGCAAATCGCACCAATTTCTTTAATTGGCTGAATTGTGCCGATTTCATTATTAACCGCCATAATTGAAACTAAAGCTGTATTAGGTTTAATGGCATTTTTTAGCTTTTCTAAATTAACAGCTCCATTGTTTTCCACTGGCAACACTATAAGTTCAAAGCCTTTTTCTTCTAAATTATAAGCAGCAGATAACACACATTTGTGCTCAATAGAACTGATAATTAAGTGATTTTTACCCTGCTTGCCATAAAATTCCATTACACCTTTAAGCGCCAAATTATTCGCCTCTGTCGCCCCTGAGGTAAAAATAATATCTTTAGAACTGGCGTTTATTAATTTTGCGATATGCTTGCGGCTTTCTTCAACAGCTTCTTCCGCCTGCCAGCCAACTGCGTGATTCCTTGAATGCGGATTGCCGAATTTTTCATAAAAATAAGGAATCATTTTTTCCACAACACGCGGATCGGTTGGTGTTGTTGCCTGATAATCTAAATAAATAATTTTGTTATCTGTCATTAGTTCACCTTTAAAATATTATTTCCGTAATGATTAGTTATAACCTCCTCAAGCGAAATGGAGCTTAAATAATTACAAATATTCATCATTAAAGACGACCATAAATCGTGAGAATTACAAAAACCCTTCTTAGCACAGCCGGTGCCTGATTTACATCTTAAAAACTCAATCTTTTCATCAACCGCTTGAATAACATCAAAAATAAAAATATCACGGGGATTGCGTGCTAATCTATAGCCGCCGCGAGGTCCCTTAGAGCTGCTGACCAAATTATTTTTCTTTAACTTAATAAACAGCTGTTCTAAATAGGACACGGAAATATTATTCCGGTCGGCAATTGCTTGAATGGAGACATTTTCCTTATCCTCTAAGTTTGTGGCAATATCTATCATTGCCATTACAGCATAGCGACCTTTTGTGCTTAATTTCATAACCTATTTCCTACTATTTTAGTAAGATATAGCATACTTAAAATTATTTTGCAAATAGATTTTTTTGTAGAGAATCTACAGAGTTTTTGCTTGAAAACTTTTAGTTTTAATATTATATTATGCTAAAGCAATAATGTCAATTTAGGTAATTATCTATATGCAAGTAAATGTAAACTCTGCCTCTGGCAGACTAGAGGGTATTTACAAAAAATCAGAGCAGCCCAATGCTCCATGCGTGCTTCTGTTGCACCCGCATCCTTTATATGGCGGTAATATGCACAATAAGGTGGTTTACCTAATGGAAAAAGCCTTTCTAGCCAATGGGTTTTCTACTTTGCGGTTTAATTTCCGCGGGGTTGGCAACTCTGAGGGTGTTTATGGCGACGGCATTGAAGAAATTATTGATGCCAGCACCTGCTGCGATTGGATTCAAGAAAACGAGCCAACTAATTCGTCATTTTGGGTAGCAGGATTTTCTTTTGGAGCTTATATCGCCATTCAAATTATGATGCGCCGTATTGAAGTAAACCGCTTTGTTGCCATTGGCAGCCCTGCTAATATGTTTGATATGTCTTTTATTTATCCATGCCCTACCAACGGCTTATTTGTGCATGCCGATAAAGATACTGTAGCACCCATTAAAGAAGCAGAAAAAATTATTAAAAAAGCTACGCGCACAAAAGATAAAGAAATTGAATATAAAATTGTTAAAAATGCCGATCATTTTTTTAATCAGCATCAGGAAGAATTATATAAAATACTAGATAATTATATTAAAGCTGAGCTTAAAAAAATTAAAGCAGAATCACCTTTGAAGGAATAAATATCTTATGAATTTTAAATCTGATTTTTTAAACCTGCTTAACGAAAGAGGCTTCATTCATCAGTGTTCCAATTTTGAAGAACTTGATAAAAAATTAGCAAACAGCAAAATTAAGGCATATATTGGCTTTGATGCTACGGCAAATTCATTGCATGTGGGAAGTTTAATTCAAATTTTAATGCTGCGGCATTTGCAGAAATGTGGTCATACACCTATTGCCTTGCTTGGCGGCGGCACTACTTTAATCGGAGATCCTAGCGGGCGCGATGAAAGCCGTAAAATGTTATCTATTGAAGATATTAACAATAATGCACTTGGAATTCGTAAAGTTTTTACAAAATTCCTTTCATTTGAAGGCAGCAATGCGGCACAATTGCTGAATAATGCTGATTGGTTATGCAAATTTAATTATTTAGAATTTTTGCGGGATTTCGGCACAAATTTTACAATCAACCGCATGCTTAGCTTTGATAGCGTTAAATTGCGGCTGCAGAAAGAAAATCCTATGACTTTTCTTGAGTTTAATTATATGTTGCTGCAGGGCGTAGATTTTTATTACTTAAATAAAAATCATGATATAACTTTGCAAATGGGCGGATCTGACCAATGGGGAAATATTATTAATGGTGTAGAACTAACTCGGCGTATGGCACAAAAAGAGGTTTTTGCGTTAACTTCCCCGTTGCTTACAAAAAGCGATGGTTCTAAAATGGGCAAAACTGCTGGAGGAGCTGTGTGGCTTGATAACGATTTATTTTCATCTTGGGATTTTTATCAATATTTTAGAAACACCGATGATGCCGATGTTATTAAGTTCCTTAAGCTATTTACAGAAATTGATATGGCTGAAATTGCTAAGCTAGAAAAACTGCAAGGACAAGAAATTAACGAGGCTAAGAAGATTCTTGCCTTTGAAATTACGAAATTAGTTCATGGCGAGGAATCTGCCATTGCTAATCAAACTACGGCAGTTAATACTTTTGAAAAAGGTGTTATAAGTGATAGTCTGCCAACTTTTTTTGTGGAAGAAACTCAATTAAACGGTGGAATTCCTTTGATTAATTTATTAGTATCGCTTAGTTTTACCACAAGTAATGGCGAGGGAAGGAAGCTAATTTTAAATGGCGGCATTAAGCTGAATGATGCTGCTATAGCTGACATTGCTTACCAAGTTTCTAAAAAAGATTTAGAAAATGGTATAATAAAAATTTCTATGGGTAAAAAAAAGCATATATTGGTAAAAGTAAAGTAATTACTTAGTATATTAAAAGCGTATGAAGAAAAAGTCCTAAGAATAAATTCTTAGGACTTTTTTATTACGAAACTACAAACTACTATCACGACCGGGTGTTTTTAGATCAAAAGTTTTAATAGCAAAAACGAAGACAAAGAAATAGATAATAAAAGTAATTACTCCTAAGGGAATTAACATCCACGCATTAGTTGACTGCGGATATAATATTATATAATCAAACAATCCCTGCGAAAAAGTAGTGCCATGCCTAATTCCTAAAAGAATCACCGGAATATAGCATAAAGCTGCCAAAACGCAATGAAACAAATATAAAAGCGGTGCAACAAAAAGAAATGAGAATTCCACCGGTTCTGTAATTCCGGTTAAAAAAGAAGTTAAGGCAGCTGAAATCATAAGAGAAGCTACTATTTTTTTATTTTCTGGCTTGGCGGTATAAATCATTGCCATCGCTGCTCCTGGCAATCCATACATGCAGAATAAATAAGAGCCTGCTAAATACCCAGAAGTTGGGTCGCCGTGCAAATATCTAGGAATTTCACCATGAACTACCTCTCCGCTAGGAAGAGTATAGCTGCCGATTTCAAAAAAGAAAGGCACATTCCAAATGTGGTGAAGACCCGTTGGAATTAATAGTCTTTCAACAAAAGCATAAGTTGTATAAGCAATAAGAGGATTTTCATAAGCTGCCCAGTTAGAAGCCACATGAATTGCCCATCCTAATGGCTGCCAAATAAAGACAAATACAATCGCTAATAGAAAAGAAGACAAACAGGTTATAATTGGCACAAATCTTCTGCCGCTGAAAAATCCTAAAAAATCTGGCAGCTTAATATCGTTATATTTGTTATGGCACCATGCAGTTAAAAAACCAATGGCAATACCTCCTAACACCCCAACTTCAACCGATTTAATTCCTAAAATATCTGTAGTTTCCATACCGATAAGAGAGGCAACCACACCCATAGTTGCTAAAAATACATAATATCCGCAAAGGGCAGCCAGGGCTGATACTCCGTCCATCTTTGTAAAAGCAATAACTGTTCCTACAGCAAACAATATGGGCATAATTGTAAAAATAGATCCCCCGGCAGCTTCCATCATTTGCGAAAGCCATTCCGGAATAAAAGATAAGTTAGCTGCACCAATTCCTAGCAAAATACCAGCAACTGGTAATACTGCTACCGGCAGCATAAAGGCTTGTCCAACTTTTTGTAAGTTAGAAAAAATTGTCATAATCTTAATCCTTGTTATTAATGTTGCAACATTGTTAAAAAATATGCCATAATTATAACATAATTTTACCATTAATGCAAAGCATCTATCAAAACAGCGGGATAATTTACTGCTATTTCATTTAAGGGGCAGCATTACTTTGAGAGCTAGGGCTATCTTGCACTTCTACGCTGCTTTTTGGAGAATCATCATTCTGCGGCGCAGCATCTGCAGCATCGGAAGGATTTTCATCATATGGCTGAACATTCTGAGGAGGATTAGTTTCTTCGCTTTGGGCTTCAGTGTTTGATTCATTATTAGTAATATCCATACGGCTTAAAGTATCGCCTTGAGTATTTCTTGTGAATAGTGAGTATCTAATGTTATTAAATGGTCCTCTAACTCTAGTATTAATTGAAGTTATTTGCCCTACTGTTGGAATTGGCGTATTTTCAAACAAAGGTCTTAAAAGCGGCAGATTAGAAATTATATTATTAACCGACCATAAAGGAATCAATTGTCCTGCCATATCTAAATTGCCGTTTTTAATATCAATATAGCCTTGCATATTGCCGCCCATTAGATTGCCTTGCAATTCAAGTTTGTCAATTTGGAAAAATAAATCCCTGCCTCGGAATTCTCCAAAAGCACTAGAAAACCCTATGCCGATAACAAAATTATTTAAAGTAAATGACCCATCGCTAGCAATATAAAACTTATTTTTATCTTGCTGTGAAATAATCTTTTGAATATTAACTTTACCGGCAAAATCGCCATTTCTAATATTGCTTGAAAAGTTGAACAACCTTAAAAAACTGCCCAAATTTGAAATTCTAAATCCTAAAATTGAGGTTTTATCATCAAATACCATATAAGAGTTTTCTCTTGAAGTGTTAATTCTTGCAGAAAAGTTTAAAAGTTTTATAAAGTTATCTTCCCACAATAAATTAAGATAAGCATTATTAAGGGTTTCATTATTATTGACTATTTTATCAAAAGCTAGTCTTAACTGAATATTGCCAATACTTTCGTTAAAAGTATTATTATCTATATTCATATTTTCTAAATCCATAGAAGGAGGCAAAGCATCGGTATCTGCACTAATTGTAGGGTCTTGCTTGGCAGAAGCATCATCAGTCGTATTTCCGCCTCTGGCATATTCTAAAACAGGTGCAATATTAAGAAGCGAGCCTTTTAAATCAAAAGACTTTAAATCGTTAGTAAAATCAATAGTTCCCTTGAATGCTGCAATGTTTTTTATATAAAAATTGCTAAAGATTATTCTGCTTAAATCACCTTTGTCATTAAAATTTAAGTTCATATTAACATTTAAGTCATCTGCCGTAAGTTTTAAATCTTTAATGTTTACAAGACGATTATTATCAAAAATACTAACCCCCTCAACAATCAACTTATTTCCAACTTTATTACGATAATTAAAAAAATCAAAAAAGAATGAAGCATTGCTGAGATCGTTATAAAAAGTTAGCTTATCGCCAACATCGCTTTTCATATAGGTAAAGTTGCCGTCCATAGATCCTTCTACTAACGCAAGGACTTTTTTATCAATAAAAGACAAACGATTTAATTTTTCTATAGGAAAATTATTAACATTAACACTATAGGTTTGGATAATATTATCATGGTTTTCCCAATTTACCTGCACTCCTAAAGATAGCTGCTCTTCTAAGGCATTGATTATGCCATTAATTTTTAAACCGCTATCGTTTAATAAAAAGTTTAAATCTCCGCCGCTTACATTAACATCAGGCAGAGCATCTTCCATTGAAGCATCAGTAATATGAAGATTAATTTCTTTATCAAAAACACTGTCATTCATAAAAGAATATTTTAGTTTAACTTCACCAACAGCATTCCCGGTAAATTTGCTGGGAATCAACCCTGCTGCTGCAATAAGATTAAGCGGCTGATTATTAATAAAAAGCAAAGCATTTTCTACGGTAGAATCAGCTTTTAAATTCAAAGATAAAAAATGCTCATGAGAATTTCTTGCCACCGGTCTGCTAAAAAACTTAATTTCTCCATCACTTGAAATAATTTTTCCAGTAATGCCATCATTGTATGTAATAGAAACATCGTCTACATTATACTTAACCACTACATTTTTTGCAGAAGCCTCTGGCAATCCTTTAAGATAAATAGTGCGGGCATTAGATAAAAATACATCGCCGCTAAGTGCGTCTATTTTTACATCATCTCCTTTAAAGGAAAGTTTTAAAGCAAAAGAAGAATTATCAACCCGTCCTGCTTTAACATTTGCTACAATCCATTTTCTAATGCTGGATAAATAATTTTTCGGCCATGCCAGTTTTACAAAATCAACATCTATATTAGAAGTTTCTGCATTTAGTTTAAACATGGCATCTGGTAAATAATCAAAATTTACCAACAGCTTATTGCTGCCGCTAAATAGATTGATATTATTTGCAGAAATTGAACCATCTTTAAGGTTATATTGCAAATTAGCATCAATGCGATTAAGCAGAATATTTAAGCCCAGCTTATCAGAAGAGAATATATTATTATTGGCAAAAATAACATTGAAGTCATTAACTTCTAGGGTATTATTGTTTTTATTATAGGCTATCTGCGAGGATATGCTATTAACCCTAAGCGGATTGCTGATATAGTTTTTATAAGTTAATAATCCGTCTTTAACACTTGCTAAGGCATTAAACTCTTGCAATCCTTGAGATGTATCAAATAAACCGCTTAAATTAAGCGTTCCGTTAAAGCCGTCAATAGATAAATCTTTAAGAAAATTATCCCGTAATATATACTTATGAATATTTGCCAAAAGGATATTTTCTAAAGAGGCATTCCATACAATTATATTATTGCTGCCAATAGAACCGCTAAACGAAAGATTAGAGAATTTGTCTATATCATTATCAAAAGTCAGCTGTGATGCTAAATTAATAAAAATTTGTTTATTATCTCTTCTTAATGATAAATTATCAACATCTAAAATTAAGACTCTTTGCAATTGCGAAATAAAAACTACGCTTGATTTATAGATAATAAATTCGTTTAAATATCTAAGTATCTCGCTTTCACTTTTAAGATTATCAATTAGCTGATAATAATTGCCCTTTTTAAAATCTTCACGAGTTTGGAGGTTTTCAAAAAAAGATTCTCTAGCGGCTACTGGATTTTCTTGATTGTTTTCCTGATTAACCAGCAGATTCTTATCACCTAGCGCAACTTTATAGTGTCCATCTTCGTTCCCAACAATAAAATTTAATCCTTCCACAAAAACTTTTTGCAGGTATAGTTTTCTATCTCTTAAGGAATTGCTTATGCTAGGATAAAATCCTACCTTAGATAAGTTAATACTATAATCGCTGCTTGAATAAGAAATTCCTTTTAATAAAATTACAGGACGATTTATACTATAATTCCAGCCTATTGCCACCGACCTGATTGATAAATCTACTTGATTCTGCTGAAAATTTGGATTCAGTTCATAAATTTTGTGCACAACTTTATTAGCAAGAAAAGGTATGGGAATTTCAAAAAGAACCATATAAAGAACGAATATCAAAAAATATATAAAATATAATGATATTCTATTAAATATCTTTAGAAAATTTGTGAAAAACTTTTTCATTTAATTTAAATTTCTTTGCCAAAACTACTTAAGTTTTAATATCTTGAGATTTATACAAGGAGCTTTGCTATGCGGTGTATAATAATACATAAATAGCAAAGCGGCAAAGTAGAAAACCAAGAGATTAAAACTTATCTTTATTATAAATCAATAATAATTAAATATAGATTAATTTTTTATAAATACCAAATAAGCTAAAATAAAATCACGCAGCTCTCCATCAAAAACAGCACGAGGATTATAACTTTCTACATTTGTGCGATGATCTTTCACCATGGAATGGGGATTTAAAATATACGACCTTATCTGCGAACCAAAGTCAATATCCATGCGGCTATTATAATTAGCTTTCTGTTCTTCTTTTTTCTTATCATCATACAGTTGATGCAGTTTCGCGTGCAATAAAGACATGGCAGTATCTTTATTGCGATGCTGCGACCGTTCTGCCTGCGACTGCACAATAATTCCACTTGGAATATGGGTAATTCGCACGGCGCTATCGGTGGTATTAACATGCTGACCGCCGGCTCCTGATGATTTATAAGTATCTACTCGAATATCTTTATCTTCTATTTTAATATTATCTTCAGCAATAATTTCAGGATAAACATTAACCGCACAAAACCCCGTTTGTCTTTTACCCTCTGCATTAAAAGGAGAAATCCGCACTAGGCGATGCACGCCCTGCTCGGAAATTAAATTGCCATAGGCATACAAACCCTCTATCTTTAAAACACAAGATTTTATACCAGCAACCTCAGCTTTTGAACTATCAATTTCTTGAGCTTTAAAATTATTGCTTTCTGCCCACCGTATATACATCCGTAAAAGCATTGATGCAAAATCTTGTGCATCAACACCGCCGCTGCCTGCATGAATTTCCAGATAGGCATTATTTTTATAAATTTCTTTATCAAACAAGGCGTTGATTTTCTCAAGGGCAAGCACATTTAATAAATTTTGCGCTTCCAATAGGCATTCTTTTATAAGATCGGCATCATTTTCCACCGCCGCCATATTATGCAATAAAATTAAATCTTCATATCTTGCATTAAGGCTGTTAATCCGCTCAAAATATGATTTTAGATTGTTATAAGATTTCAATACCTCTCCAGCGGCAGAGGCATCATTCCAAAAGCCGTCCTTATTAATTTGCTTTTCATAATTTAATAAGTCGGTTTCGCATTTAGCCTTATTAAAAGATTTATTAACAACCTCTAAGTCAGTTTTAATTTGTTTTAATATAGCTTCCGTATCTAAAATTTTAGAATTATCCAAAGAAACTCCTTAAGATTTTGCGTGTATGTAATATTTAAAAATAGCCTATCATCATACCATTAAAATGGCATGATGATAGACCAAAGATTTCCTAAAAAAATTAAATCTATTAAAGTGTTAATATTTTAATAGATTCCGTCTTCGGTGATGATTTCGTGAGAATTAGCCTTATCCTGCACTTCCCGCAAGCGTCCATCTTCAGTAATAAATCTTTGCCCTTCACTATTACCTTTTCTAAATAATTCTAAAATAACGCCTTGCTGACCTGCTTCAGCCTGCTCGCCTGTTTTATAATCAACCCACATCATTTCTAATCCTTCGGGAGTTCTAAACGGCAAAGACTCATGACCTTTTAAGGCATATCTCATAAAGTTTGCAAAAACCGGAACTGCTATGCTTGTTGCTCCTTCTGCATTTCCTAAACTTCTAGGGTTATCTTCTCCGAAGTAAATTCCTACTACTAAATCGGGGGTAAATCCAATAAACCAAGCATCTTTTACATCATTTGTCGTGCCAGTTTTACCGCCAATGTTATATCCTGAAAATCTAGTTCTTCTGCCTGTGCCTCTTTCAACTACACCTTGCAGCATGCTAACCACAATTGCCGCATCAATAGGGTCAATTACTTGCTTGCGTAAATCTTGCAACTCTGGCGGCAGTTGATCTTGCCACGGCACATCATTGCACTCTAGGCATTCCCTAGTATCATTTCTAAAAATTATGCTGCCGTCTTTATCTTGCACCTGCCTGATTAAATTAGGATTTACCCGTTTGCCGCCATTAACAAGAGAAGCATAAGCATTAACTATGTTTATTAAAGTAACTTCTTTTGACCCTAAAACTTCAGACAAATTATCTATTGGAGTATTATAAAGCCCAAGCCGCATACCAACCTTAGAAATTGCATCTAAACCAATACTATTAGCCAGCCGAATGGTTGCTAAATTTCTTGATTGCTCTAAAGCATTACGCAAAGTAACATAGCCGCCATAAGCATTAGCATTGTTTTTAGGCATCCAAGATTTATCATCAGATTCAATTATAAGCGGTGCATCAAGCACTTTATCGGTAGTTCTTCTTCCTTGAGCAATAGCGCTTAAATAAACAAAAGGTTTAAAAGCAGAACCCGGCTGTCTGTAGGCTTGAGTAGCACGGTTGAACTGCGATAAAGCAAAAGAGAACCCTCCCTGCATCGCCAAAATTTCACCAGTCTGCGGAGACATAGCAATAAGTGCGCCATTTACAACTGGAATTTGTCTTAAAAGCCAACTATTAGAATAATTTTCAACTAAAATAATATCTCCCACCTGCAGAATATCGTTAAAATTGCTTAAAGTTTTAGCTTTTTCATCAGAAGCGTTTTTAGCCCATAAATTTAACGACAAATCAAGCGTTCCCCGCGTGCCATCAGGCAAACCAAAACTTACACTATCCTTGCTAACATTTATTACAATAGCAGTCCGCCAAGGAGCAACATCATACCGATATTTCCTCGCCATTTCGTTATTGGTTAAAATATTCAACCAATTAGGCGCTTTATTAGAATCGCTATTCTGCAATAAAAATTCGCTGGTCTGCTGGATATTGTCTAAAGGACCTCGATAACCTCTTTTAGAATCAAAATCAATTATGCCCTTACGGAGTTCTTTATAAGCATACTGCTGCAAACTATCACTAATAGTGGTTTTAACTACCAACCCTCCGCCGTATAACTTATCGGAACCAAAATTCTTTATTAAATCTTTACGGATTTCTTCTGCCGCATAAGATGAATACATCTGCAATCCCTGCTGCGATTTATCAACAAAGTTAATAGGGCTTGCTACAGCTTCATCATGCTGTTTTTGCGTAATTTTGCCATCAGCAAGCATTCTGCCAAGAACCCAATTGCGCCGATCTCGTGAGGCTTCATAATTAATTCTAGGATCGTATTTAGATGGGGCTTTCGGCAAACTTGCTAAAAAGGCTGCATCAGCTAAGCCAAGCTCATCTATAGATTTATTAAAATAATTCAACGAAGCCATCGCTACCCCATATGAGCTTCTGCCTAAATAAATTTCGTTAAGATACAATTCCAAGATATGATTCTTTGAAAAAGATAATTCCGTCTGCAAAGTTAAAATAGCTTCGCGCACTTTTCTTTTAATTGTGCGGTCGTTAGATAATAAAAAGTTCTTAACTACTTGCTGCGTAATAGTTGAAGCCCCCTCTATATTGTTAGACTTTCCTAAATAATATAAAACATTGTTAAATCCAGCCCGCATTAAACCCCAAGGATCAATGCCGAAATGATCGTAAAAGTTTTTATCCTCAGCAGAAATAAAAGCATCCCGCACTACTTGCGGAATTGATTCTATTGGCACGAATAATCTTTTTTCAAGAGCCATTTCTGAGACTAAATTGCCTTCCTCTGAATAAATTCTTGTAGTAAGCGGAGGGGTATAGGTTTCAAGCACATGATAGTCTGGCAGATCCCAAACTAGATATGTAAAAATTACGGCAATAACTATAAAAAATATGCTGAATATTTTTGTATATTTATATTTAATTTTTTTCTTTTTAGATTCATCATTTTGCTCTTGAAAATCTTCTAAGTATTGTGATACATCTTTTTTATCAAGTTCTTCTAGGCTGTCTTTTTCTAAATTTTCTTGATGGATGAAATCTTTTTCTTTTGATTTTTTAGAATCAAGAATAATAATATTAGCCTCATCTGATTCCTTAGGCTTAGTTGTAATACTATCAAGATTCTTTGATTTCAGCGAGGCAGCAGAATCTTTTTTATTTTCAAGATTTTCTTGCTTATCTTTAAGAATTCTTTTTTCAGTGTTAATTATTAAATCTCTAATATCTGTAGATTTTTGCTTGCGTCCAAAAATACTAGAAATGCTCTCCCATAAAGATATAATAGAAGCACGGATTTCCTTAAATAAATAAACGAAGCTCTCCCAAATAATTTTTAGGGATTCTATAAGGACTTTATATATTTTTTTCATTACCAATTAGCTTTTGATTAGTGGGATACCGAAGCATTGCTAGAATTAGCATTACTAGCAGTGCCGTTTGCCGGCGTAGCATTAGCAGAAGCTGGTTCAGATGTGGTGCTTGCAGCATTTGCACTGCTGCTTTCAGCAACTTTTTGAACTGCTGCTGCAATATCAGAATCTACAAAAGTATTAATCTGCGCAGAAATCCCCACTGGGAAAGATGCAAGCTCACCTTTTCTCCACAAAGTCATTTCAACACCAGCAGCTAAAGTAATTGCTATTTTTCTTATATAATCTTCTTCTTTAAAATGCTTAACATCATCAGGGTTAGATAAAAATCCTAACTCTACAAGAACTGATGGCGTGCTTGGCAATTTTAACACTGCAAACCCTGCCGACCGAACTGGATTGTTCATAATTTGCATAGTTTTAGAAGCCTGCTCTACAACATTTCTTGCTAAATCTATAGATTCATTAGAGTTTACTCTTTGCGATAAACTTAATAAAATGCTATTCACTGCCGTGTCATCATTATCAAGGTTAACACCTGCTGCTAAATCTGATTGATTTTCAGAGTTTGCTAAAACTTGTGTTTGGGCGTCTGAAGCAGATTCTGACAAAGTATAAACTGATAATCCAGAGGCTTCAGATTTTTCAGAGGTTTTATCTGCATGGATAGAAACAAAAAGTTTTGCACCTAAATATTGCGCCCATAAGATTCTATCATTAAGAGGAACATAGAAATCATCATCTCGTGATAAAATTACAGTTATCTCTTTATTTTGTTCTAACACAGTCCGCAGTTCTTTAGCAACTGCCAAGACTAAATCTTTTTCTTTAATAGTTTGATCGCTAGACATAGCTCCCGGATCGCGTCCGCCATGACCTGGATCTACAAAAATTCTAATTGGTCTGCTAGCGTCTCTGATAGTTGGAGCTTTATAATCAACGCTATCTAAGTGATTTTTTATTTTAACCTCTAAAGATCTTCCGCGGGTAGCAGCTCTGCTGGCTACTTCCTTTTGAACAGCAATATTAGTTATTCCCTGCAATAATTCCTTATCGTTAGAGAAGATAATAGAACTTGCTCCAGAACCGCTTATACCTCCAGTTGAACCTCCTTGAAGCAAAGAAATATCAACATTAAAATCATACATGGAAATTGGCGCATTAGTGCCGTCTGCCGTATTGCTTGTGGCATAGTTGGTAAGCTGTTTTACATAAGCGCGTTTAAGAAAATAATTTTTAGTTAAATCAACAGTTACTCTAAATATTTCATCAGTAGGATTTCCATATCTAAAGCCTTGTGCTACTGATATAGGCATTTTATTTAAACTTTCATCTGGAACCTGCCATCTGTATGGCATAGGAATATCAACAAACAGCCTAAACGGCAGATTTAAGATTCTAAGTTCAGCAACTGTAGGCTTGTCTAAAGTAAAGGTGATTGTATTATTAACGCCAGAATTCTGCGAAATTTTAACATCACTAATTGTGCCGCCAGTGTAAGGAGGTTCGCTTGGTGCTGCTTCCGCATCGCTAGAAGATTCGGATACAGTTATCGGCTCGTCGGCATTATCGGCAGCCCAAGAAAAGTTTAACATTCCTAAAGAAAATACAGTAAAAACAATCGCCATTAATTTAAAATTTTTCATTTAACAAACTTATATATAATAATTAAAATTTATTCACCCATAATTATAACAAGGATATAATTTCTATCAATAAAAATAAACAAAAAAAATTATATTATATATTTATTATTTTATGATATTATTAATAAGCAAGATTAAAATTATTAAATGTCCTTTATAATTAGTGAATTTGTAAAGATTATTCTATATATCTTAAACTTTTATTGTAAGAATCAATGCTAATTATCTTACAATTTTATTTCTTGTTAAATAAATAAATTAAAAATATAAAATATTGGTAAAGAATGAAAAATAAAATATTGATAGATGCCTCTCATTTAGAGGAAACTAGGGTTGCAGTTCTAAAAGACGACATAATTGAAGACTATGAATTTCAGGTTAAAACTAAAGAAGAATTAAAAGGAAATATTTATTTAGCGCGGGTTACAAAAGTTGAGGCATCTTTGCAGGCTGCTTTTGTTGATTACGGCGGTAAAAAGCAAGGATTTCTTCCTTTTAATGAAATTAATATAAACTATTTTGATTTAGATGAAGAATCTTTAAGTTCTATTAAAGATAAGCAGCAGAAGCATAGAGATTCTCTTAAAGAAAAAATTACATCACGCGGTTCTAAGAAAAAGAATCAAGATAAAACTGCCGAAGAATCTAATGTAGAGAATGATGCTTTTTCTATCCAAGAAAACGGATTTGTGGTTAAAATTTCAGCAGTTGATACGCTTGAAGAATCTTCAGAAGAAGAAATCTTTGATTTCACAGATGAAGATTTCTTAGCCCAATTGGAAAGCGAGAACTTAGAATACGGTTCAAGGTTCGGCTATAAAATTCAAGATGTTATTAAGCCCGATCAATACCTTTTAGTGCAAGTAGTTAAAGATGAACGCGGCAATAAAGGGGCATCTATGACCACCTATCTTTCAATTGCCGGAAGATATTGCGTTTTAATGCCAAGCACTCCTTTTGAAGGCGGCATTTCCAAAAAAATTACTAATTATGCCGATAGAACTAGGCTGAAAAACATCATTGAAGGACTTAATATCCCAGAAAATACTAATGTAATTATTAGAACTGCAAGCGTTGAGCGCAGTGATGAAGAAATTATCAACGACTATAATTATGTTGATAAAATTTGGGCTTCCATTCAAGAACAAACTGCCAAAATGAAAAAACCCGGCATGCTTTTTGAAGAAGGAATTTTAATTAAAAGAGTTATTCGTGATATTTACTCCAGCAAAACTGATGAAATTATTATAGACGGCAAACATGCTTTTGAAACTGCTAAAAATTTCGCAAAATTAATTGCGCCGGATATTCTTAAAAAAATCATAAAGTTTAACCACCCGAAACTTTCACTTTTTAAGTATTATAAAATTGACGATCAGATTAAAAGCATTTACTCTCCTGTGGTTTTCTTAAAATCTGGCGGCTATTTGGTAATTAATAATACCGAAGCCTTAACCGCCATTGATATTAACTCAGGAAAATCTAAAGGTAAAAGAAATGTTGAAGAAACAGCTTTGCGAACCAATTTAGAATCCTGTGTAGAAATTGCTAAACAAATAAAACTAAGAGATCTCGGCGGTTTAATTGTTATAGATTTCATTGATATGGAAAATTCTAAGAACCGTTCCATAATCGAGAAAAAAATGAAAGACCTTGCTAAGGAAGATAAAGCGAAAATTCAAATATCGCCAATTTCTAACTTCGGGCTTTTAGAAATATCCCGCCAGCGCATTAAAACCTCAGTAATTGAACGCAGTTTTACGGTTTGTCCAAAATGTCAAGGCATGGGCTATGTGCGTCCTCTTGAATTAAACGCTCTTAATATTTTAAGAAATCTTATTGGCGATGTAGAAAATAACAAAATCAAGCCGCCTTCTTCTACCAAACTTTTAGTTAAAATGCCATCTGAAGAAGCCTTTTATTTACTTAATAATAAAAGACAAGATTTATCACGGCTGGAAGATTCTCTAAAGTCAACTATTAGAATTGAATGCGATAACCATTTGCCTTATCCTTTTTATGCTGTAGAGGAAGATAAATCTGATAATGAAGAAATTGCTGAAACTGTGCTATTCTTAGAAAAAGAGCTGGAAATTAATGCTAACAAGCAGAAGGAAGAAAACAGCAATTATTCTTACAATAAAAAAAATAACCACAATAATAAAAAGAATCATAATAAAAGGAATTCAAATTCCAAGTTTAATAATAAGTTTACAGCAAGTAAAAAACAAGAAAAGAAAGGATTTTTTAAAAAATTATTTGGACTGTAAAAGCATGGAAGTATATTTAAAATTGGATAATTATATACTTCAGCAATAAATTTAAAAAACATCTCATCGTCATGCCGTGCTACGACACGGCATCTATAGGATGATTACACAAACAGAATCTGTTTAATTACATAATCATGTAAATGGATACCGTGTCGTAGCACGGCATGACGAGTTAAATGTTAAAAAATCTTATAGTCTTATTGTTAATTTTCAGCTTGTTTATTATTAGTTCTTACCAGCCGATAGCAGCGGCAGGCAGAGAAATTTATTTAATCAAAGATTCCGAAATTGAAGATTTTATCAGCGATTTAATGGCTCCCATTTTTAAAGTTGCTGGGTTTAATCCTAATACCATTAATATTTATATAATTAACGACAGCACGCCTAATGCTTTTGTCAGCGGTGGGCAAAATATTTTTATTCATACCGGACTTATAACCATTGCTTCCTCTTATAATGAAATTGCTGGAGTATTGGCGCATGAATTAGGGCATATTACCGCTGGACACATTTCCCGCGGCAGCAATACTTATCAAAATGCCACTTGGCTAATGCTTCTAGGCATGGCAGGCTTGCTAGGAGCAATGGCAGTTGGCGGCGGCAGCGGTGCCGGCGGAGCAGCTGATGCGGTTGGATTTTTATCTTACGGAGCTATGCAGGCAACCCAAAGTGCCGTGTTATCGTATTCTAGGAGCGAAGAAAGCCAAGCCGATCAAATTGCCCTTCAGTATATTAAAGAAACAGATTACGATCCTAAAGGCTTTTACGATTTTATGAGCAAACTTCATAATAAAGAAGGCACTTCTATGCAAAGGCTGCCAGATTTTATTATTCAAACCACGCATCCTTTAACAGCCGCCCGTATGGATTTTATTAATGATTATATCTCTAAAAATCATTATACTTATGTGAAAAATACCGATTTAGCTAGCAGGCTTGTTTTAATTCAAGCTAAAATTAGAGCTTTTAACGGCGAGAGCAATTCTTATCCTAAAGACAGCATAGCTTTTATTTATTTTGAAGCAGTAAAGGCTTATGCTCGGGAAGATTTTACTAGGGCAATTACTTTAGCAGATAAGCTAGCAAATAAGTATCCTAATAATGTTTATTTTAAAGAAATTCTGGCAGACAGCTATTTTGGCAAGGCAGATTATGCTAACGCTATTATCTATTACAACCAAATAGTGCGCCGCATTAAAAGCAACCGTGATTTAATTCATTATAAAATTGCTAATGCGTATTTTGCCCAAAGTAATAATATCATGGCTTTGCAGAGCATTAATTTATCATTGCAAATCAATAATAGAAACCCTAGTGCTTGGCATTTAAAATCGTTAATTCTAGGCAAAGATGGCAAAATTGGCGGTGCAAATTTAGCCTTAGCGGAAAAATTCATAATTATGGAAAATAAACCCCGCGCACTTTTTTTTGCTAGAAAAGCTCTGCTGAATTTAGATAAAAATTCTAATGATTATTTTGAAGCTCAAAGTATTATAGCTGAGGCAAGTAGGAAGAAATGTAAGAGGAAAGTATCTTTATAACTTAATTCTGCGGGTGTAGCATCTTTCTACAAAAACCATGAACGCAGTGAAGTAATAAAGATACTTTCCTCTTACATTTCTTTCATTGTAATAAAGAGAGGAAATTTTGTATAATATGAGGTGTTAGGTGAAACAATTAGGTAAAGATTTTTTCTTACAGCCTACTTTACAAGTAAGTAAAGAATTAATCGGCAAAAATATTTCTATTAAAACTCTTAATGGGGAACATCAAGGGATAATTACCGAAACAGAAGCCTATTTCGGCGATGATCCTGCCTCGCATGCTTTTTGCGGCTTAACCAAAAGAAACGCCCCTATGTTTATGGCAGGCGGCATTGCTTATGTTTATATTATTTACGGTATCCATAATTGTCTTAATTTTGTGTGCGAAAAAGAAAACTATCCAGCAGCTGCTTTAATTAGAGGCATTAATATTTTTGATGGCAAAAGTATTGTTAAGCTAAACGGTCCAGGCAAAGTCTGTAAATTTTTAGGTATTGATAGAAATTATAATTATAAAAGCCTAATAGATGGCAGCTTCATAAGCCTATATGAAAATAATACTACCATAAAAATAAAAACCACTCCGCGCATCGGCATTAATAAAAACAAAGACGCCCCTTATAGATTCGTTTTGGATGAATAGGAAATGGATTATGCTATAATAAAATAAATATATTTAAAGAGTAAAGTTATGAGTATAGAAATTTTTAAAAATAAATTTGAATAAGTAATAAAAAAGCAATGATTTCTTGCGAATCTAACAAACATAAGGTGTTAGACCATTTTGGCGGTGGCGACAAAATAGCCGGCGTTGGAAACGTAGCAAAATAATTTCATTTCTTAGTTTTTTTTGCCATTTCTACTTTCTTAATCGTGATTTACGGTTTTCTATTACTTTTTCTTCCCTTTTATTTAATCGAGGTTTATCTTTATAAGGATTTTCACTTTTTTGGATATTAAAGCGCACAGTGGTTCCCCATAGGTCAAAAGATTTATACAGCTCGTTCTGCAAGTATCTTAAATACGAATCGGGGAATTCTTTATCCATATTCGCCCAAATATTAATAGTCGGCGGGCGGGATTTTATCATTGAGGCAAACTTTATTTTTAACCGCCGAGATTTCACCATCGGCGGCTGATTTCTCTCTAACGCCTTACCCAGCCATCTATTGAGGGCAGAGGTATTAATTTTAAACTGCCATTTTTCGTATAACTCAAGGCTTGCTTCAATTATTGCCGAAATATTAGCATCTTTAAGAGCTGAAATTCCTAGCACAATTGGGCGCTTAATTTGGAAAAAATTATCTTCAATGCTTAAAGCAATTTCATTTAAAAAGGCTTTTTTATTTTTAATTAAATCAATTTTATTAACCACAATTATCAGTCCGCGCCCTTCTTCCACGATATGCTTAGCTAGGGTAAGGTCTTGCTTAGAAAGCCCCTCTTCTGCAGAAATTACCAAAGCTGCCACAGTAGCAAAATTAATAGCCTGCAGCGAATCCATATTTGCCATTCTTTCAACAAAACTATCTACATTAGATTTGCGTCTTAAGCCGGCAGTATCAACCAGTTTAATTTTTTTATCATCATAAAATAAATCTAAATAAATGGAATCTCTTGTAGTTCCTGCAATGCTACTTGTAATTACCCGATTTTCTCCCAAAAGGTTATTAATAATGGTTGATTTTCCGGCATTGGGCTTACCCACAAAAGCTAACATTAGTTCAGGTTTTTCACTTATTTCCTCTAGCGGATTTGTGCGGATGTATTCATCGTAAAATGGTTTAATTGCGGCATATAAATCGGCAATGCCTATACTGTGCGCAGCAGATATAGCACAAATATTGCTAAAACCCAATTCCTCAAATAAAGATAAGTTTTGCTTAGCATCGCGGGTATCAATTTTATTAACGCATAAAATTATGGGTTTATGTGATTTTCTTAGAACATCTGCCAAATATTTATCAATAGGTGAAAGTCCAGCCTTGCCGTCTAAGATAAATAATACTACATCAGCATTACCTATAGCAATGTTTGCCTGCTCCCAAATTTTTTGATTGATAATATCAGCCGCATCATCGTATCCGCCCGTATCACTAAGAATAAACTTCATGTCGTATAATGAGGCAAGATTCTCTTTACGATCGCGGCTAAGTCCAGAAATATCTGAGGTAAGAGCGATATTTTTACCGCTTAAAAAATTAAAAAGAGTTGACTTCCCCACATTCGGTCTGCCAATAATTGCTATTTTAAACATTAAATACTCCATATTGCTTAAAGAAGACAGATAAATCCTCTAAAGTTTCCCTGCGTTCATAGGATTCTGTGTGAGATACTACGCGCCCGCAGAAGTCAACTTTAGAGGATTTATCTGTCTTCTTTAAGCATAATTCCGTTCCCACTAAACAATTAAATATGGTAAAATAAAAATTTTACCATATTAGTTATTTTAATTTCTGCTGATATATAAATTACCATAATTGCTAAACACTGCAATATAACTATCCGTAATTACTGGAGGTGAGAAAACTCTTTCTTTATTAAGAGTAAATAATCGGCGGTATGAAAGTAAATTGCCATTGCTTTTATCCACCAGCATTATTTCACCCACAGAATTAGCAATAAAAAGTTGATTATTAAATTCTACAGGACCATACCAAAAAATTCTGCGTTTCGTCCGCACCCGCGTGGTTAAAGCATTCGACCAGTTCGCTGCCCCCGTGTTAGCATTAAGGCTGACTAAATTTCCTGTAGTGCTGATTAATAAAATAGAGTTGTTAGAAATAATCGGCGTAGAGTAAGTTCCTATTTGGGTATTGCGCCAAACTTCCCTTTGATTTGCCAAGCTAAACATCACAATACGATTATTAGACCCTACAATAATATTGCCATTAAAGGGAATAATCGGTGATTTAATATCTCCCATCAATGGATTCAGCCTAAAAGACACTGCCCCTGTATTAGAAATATTTGTTCTAAAAAATAAATTGCCCTGTTCTTGCCTTAGCACTAAAACATCACTAGAGGATAATCCTAAAAATAAATATCCTGAATAAACGCTTGGTGCAAAAAGCATTCTTAAAGAAACCCCTGCTTTTGAACCAATATGATTCCACAAAATATTTCCGCTTGTAGTTGAAACCGCATAAACAGTGTTATTTGCCACAAAAAACACTTCATTATTACTAACCACAGGAGCTGAATTGATAGGAAGCCCCACATTAACCGTCCAATTAATTTCATTAGCAGCTAAAGAAAAAGAAAGCAGAATCCCGTTTTCAAAAGTTATATAAAGATTATTTTCGTAAACTGCCATGCCAGAAGCAGTCGCACGCCGCTGTTCTCTTAGCGGAAACCTTTTAATTACGCGTCTTCTATCTAAAGAAAATACAGCAATGGTATTATTAGAATCCAGCATATAAAGGAAACCATCTTTAATAAGAATATTCGGCGGTCTTTTATTGCCGCGATAAGAGCGCCCTACATCAAACTTAGAAATCCGCATGGTTTCTAAGCCTTTATCGGCATTAATATTCATAAAAGAAATCTTTGGCATAATGGCATCAACACGAGAATAAAGCTGCTCCCAATTCTCATTTGCAGCCAATATAGGCTGAGTGAAAATACCTAAGAAAAACAAGGTAAAAAATATTTTTTTATAAAGTTTAATAATCATGCAATCTCACTCTCGTCAATTTTGAGAGAACCCTGTTTATTATTTTAGGCTAACAAGGACAGATTTTGCTCTTTTCGCTCTTGCTTTTATATCAGCAGGGATATTATCGCCCTGCGCTTCGATAATCATTGTATATGTTTTTAAAGATTCTTCATACTGATTTAGCATAAAAAGGGTTGCCGCATACATTTCTAAATTATGAAAATAAAAGGGATCATCATTTCTTAAGTTAGCTTTTATATCACTAGCTAGCTGGGCTAAATCTTCACCTTCATTGTTGTTCATTCTAGCCATAAATTCTAAAGATTTTAACATATCTTTATAATAGCTTGGCAAAGAAACCACCTTAGCAGCTTCTTTAAGAGTATTAAGCGCATCTTGAGTTTTACCCTGCGCCATAAGAATATTAACTTTTTCTAAATATGAAACAAAAACATAGCCGTCAGTTCCTTGATTTATAAGCTGATCTAGCAGAATTAATGCTTTAGGCAAATCACCGGCGCTCATGGCGTCTTTAACTTCAGAAAACACCACAGAGTTTTTATCGGCTTTCATTTGGTGCATAGTTTCTGTGCCATAATAAACAGCAAACATAGTAGCTAATATTATTGTGCCGATAATAACAAATTTCTTATAAACCAAAAAAGCCTTAATAAGCCTATCTCTTTTAATGTCTTTTTCTATTTCTTTAATAAAAGAACTATCTTCTTTTTCTTTATTTTCCATTATTTAATCCTAAATTAACTAAAAATTTTGGCGGCACGAATGCCATCAAAAATAAATTGAACTGCTAAACTTGCTAGAATTAATCCGGCTATTCTTAAAAAAACTTCCATAACCGACTTTTTAATTTTAGTAATAATTTTATCAGAAAGCAATAATAAAACCATCGTTAATACCAAATTGCTTACAAGAGCTGCGAATACACTCATTTTTAACAGTATGTCAGAATAGCTTTGAAAAACCAGCATGCTTGTGGTAATTCCAGCTGGTCCTGCAATTATTGGAACTGCCATAGGAAAAATTGAAATATCTTTTTTAGTAGGAGAAATATCTACGCTTTCTTTGTCTTCCCCGAACATCATGCCTATGGCTGTAAGCAATAGCAAAATTCCGCCGGCAGTTCTAATTGAGTGAAGCTCTATTCCTAGGAATCTAAAAACAACTATGCCAAAAAGCATACACACTACCAAAACTATAGAGGCTACCGTTATAGATTTTATAGCAATCTTTTTTCTTTCTTCAGAGGAGTATTTCCCTGTAGATGACATAAAAACAATCAAGACATTTAAAGGCGAAACTGTAGCAAAAAATGCAAAAAATGCAAGAAGGAATGTGTTAAAAATATTATATGTATGCAGCATCAACTCACCATAAGACTTAATTATTCAAGTTCTAATAACCTTATTTATTATAGCATTGTTTATAATTAATTTCCACTAGGATTTTATAAATCAACTATTTTATTATGTCTTGAAGGTATTGCATAATTCCGCTGGAAAGTATATTATCAGCAAGGGTTTTTAAATAAGATTCCCGCAGTATATCAGGCTGAGAATAAATAGGAAACAACAAATTAAGCACATAAACAAAAATCAAGAACAGCACAAAAAACTTAAAAGCACCGAATAAAGCTCCAAGGATTCTATCGGTTGAAGTTTTTACAAAATGTTTCGGCACAATTAAATTCATAATGTAATACAGCAAACTAAGAAGCACAATAAAAATTACCGCATAAGAAAATATCATGCTGATAAATTTAACTCCTATTACCTCCATAATTTTTTCTTCAATCCGGCTGCCGAAAATATAAGTAATGCTAAGCGCCAACACCATAGAAACGCCGCCAATAAACTCTGCCAGCAAACCATTTTTTCCAGCAGTATAAATGCTGAAAAAACTAAGAAACAAAATAAAATAATCAACATTATTAAATGGCATTTTTTTCCTTATGACACCGATTAAAGCCAAAAGAACCTTACTTCCAAAAGAGATAAGTCTGTGGTGAGCTTGATACTATGAGCTTTTCCCCGTAACATATTAAACATATGTAAGGGGGAAAGCACTACAGACTTATCTCCCGTGGCATTGCTTGAATTTCTTACCCGAACCGCAAGGACAAGGATCATTCCTGCCTACTTTAGAAAAATCTATGGGCGGCAAATTTTCCTGCGGCTGCGATGCTGCAGGTTCAAGTCTAAATTGCAGATGGTTAATTACGCTAATTTCCCTTTCTTTAAATTCTGCCAGCATATTTTTAAACAAATAAAATGATTCTTTTTGATACTCGTTAAAGGGATCTTTATTGGCATAAGCCCTTAGGTTAATTGAGCCCCGCACATAATCCAGCTCTAGCAGATTTCTTTTCCAAGCATTATCCAGCAGCTGCAAAGTTATATCTTTCAGCACATTAATAAAATTTTCTTCGCCTACTAAATCTATTTTCTGTTTCAAACCTTCTTTGCACTTATTAATTATATTTTCTTGAAATTCTTCAAGGCTAGCCGCTTCTTCAATTAAAACTTTTTCTAAATTAGCGTCGTCTATATTAAAAATCCGCAGTAAATCTGCCCGCAGAGAGTTTAAATTCCAGTTTTCACGATGCGTGTCTTCTGGGCAGTGCATTTCCAGCACATTATCGCTTACCTCTTCTAAATTAGCATAAAACATACCCATAATATCAATCTGCCCTAGCATGAACTGCTTTCTTTGTTCATAAATAATTTGACGCTGTTCGTTAATTACATTATCAAATTTTAACAGATTTTTCCGCACTTCAAAGTTGTATTGCTCTACTTTCTTTTGGGCTTTTTCAATCGCCTTAGAAATCATAGGATGCGATATGGCTTCACCCTCTTTAAACCCTAGTTTTTTTAAAGCCCCTTCAAGTTTGTTAGAACCGAATATTCGCATTAAATCGTCTTCTAAGCAAATATAAAATTTTGAAGAACCAGGCTCACCCTGCCTGCCGCTACGACCGCGCAGCTGATTATCAATCCTTCTGCTTTCATGCCTTTCTGTGCCTATTACGCATAAGCCGCCGGCTGCCACTACGGTTTCTTTATCTGCACGCACTTGCTTAGTAATGCTTTCAATTTTATTAAGCACTTCCTCTTCGCTCATGCCTTCAAGAATTTCCTGCTGAATTAGCATATCAGCATTACCGCCAAGCTGAATATCTGTTCCCCGACCCGCCATATTGGTAGCAATAGTAATAGCCTTAACTTTGCCAGCCTGTGCAATAATATAGGCTTCTTTTTCATGATGCTTAGCATTAAGAATATTGTGGGGAATTTTTGCCTTCTGCAAAGCATGGCTTAAGGCTTCAGATTTTTCAATGCTTACAGTTCCTATAAGCACCGGCTGTCCTGCATTGTAGCATTCTTGAACTTTTTGCACGATGGCATTTTCTTTATCTTTATAGGTAAGATAAATTTCGTCATTAGTATCTTTACGGGCAACCGGCATGTTAGATGGAATTGCCACCACTTTTAAACCATAAATTTCTACGAACTCGGTTTGCTCTGTCATGGCTGTGCCTGTCATGCCCGATAGTTTTGGATACATTTTAAAATAGTTTTGATAGGTAATAGAGGCTAGGGTTTGATTTTCCTGGCGCACTTTTAAACCCTCTTTTGCTTCTAAGGCTTGATGCAAACCATCAGAGAATCTACGCCCGTCCATCATTCTTCCTGTGAACTCATCAATAATTACCACCTGCCCTTCTTTAACAATGTAGTCAACTTCCAGCTTAAATAGATGATGGCTGCGCAAGGCTTGGGTAATAAAATGATAAAGCTGAATATTCTGCGGATCAAACAGCGAGCCATTCATTATTAAGCCGGCTTTGCTTAAAAGTTTTTCAACTTTTTCTAAGCCTTTTTCTGTCATATTAATGGTTTTATGCTTTTCATCTACTTCAAAATCTTCAACTTTTGTGAAAAATTTTACAAAACCGTCAGCAATTTTATAGAACTCGGTTCTATCATCACTAGCACCAGAGATTATTAAGGGAGTTCTTGCTTCATCAATTAAAATGGAATCTATCTCATCGACAATGGCATAGTTAAACGGACGCTGCACAATATCGCTTACTGCCAGCTTCATGTTATCGCGCAGATAATCAAAGCCAAACTCATTATTTGTGCCGTAGGTAATATCGCAAGCATAAGCTGCCTGCCTATCTTCCTCAGCGGTTTCTGCAATTACTAAACCTACGGTTAATCCTAAAAAATTAAAAACCTTGCCCATGTTTTGAGAATCCCGCTTGGCAAGATAATCGTTCACTGTAATTATATGAACGCCTTTCTCTTCTAGGGCGTTTAAATAAGCCGGCAAAGTTGAAACTAAGGTTTTTCCTTCCCCTGTAAGCATTTCAGCAATCATGGTATTATGCAGAGTAATACCGCCCATAAGCTGCACATCAAAATGCCGCAATCCTAAAACTCTTTTAGATGCCTCGCGCACAACCGCAAAGGCTTCTGGCAATATTTGATTCAGTGTGGTGCCGCTTTTGATTCTATCTTTAAATTCTGTAGTTTTCTGTTTTAGTTCGCTATCTGTTAATCCTTCCATAGCACTTTCTAAAGCGTTGATTTTTACCACAAACGGCTGATATTTTTTTAGAATTTTATCGTTAGGATTTTTATAAAATAAATTTTTTACGCTTAACATTCATTACCTATTAAAAACTACAATTAAAAGCGCTTAAAGTATAAAACATATTTAAACTATTTACAATATAGATTATACTATCAGTAATTAATATAAAATTTTTAAAATTTTGAGGATTTTTAGGTATAATATGGAAATAGTGTATGTAAGCATTGGCATTCTAATTAATGAAGATCAAGAAATTTTAGTAGAAAAAAATGAAACTAACCCTAATTTTAAAGGCTTATGGCAGTTTCCTGGCGGCAAGGTAGAAGATGGAGAATCACCGATTGTTGCTTTGCATCGCGAAATTTTAGAAGAATTAGGAGTGGATATAGATTTAGATTCAGCTAAAAAACTTACATTTACTGAATATGAAAATAACAATAAGCATTATGTTGTGCTGTTCTATGTTTGTAAAAAATGGCATAATACTCCTTACGCTAGAATTAATCAAGAAATTCAATGGTGTTCTTTAGAAAAAATTCAGCAGCTGCCATCTTTGCCGTATAATATTGAGGTAATTGACAAGCTAAGTGATATTTTATAGCCATGAAAAACTAAACTTTTTTCATCATTTAAAATCGTATCACTGTTTTATGGATAATCTTATTTTATTTAGGTTAATGCGGCTTAATTTTAATTAATCATATTTTTTTGTTGTGAATCTTTTTAAATTTGATATAGTAGTAATGTTGATTTAAGCGAGTGTGGCGGAACTGGTAGACGCCCAGGACTTAAAATCCTGTGAGCTTCGGCTCGTGCCGGTTCGATTCCGGCCACTCGCACCATCGGGTTTCCCCTTTGGAACTGATAAACTACCCAAACTTAAATCCTGTTAGCTCCGTCCGAGTCCGGTTCGATTCCGGCCACTCGCACCATCGGATTTCCCCTTTGGAACTGATAAACTACCCAAACTTAAATCCTGCAAGCTCCGTCCGAGTCCGGTTCGATTCCGGCCACTCGCACCATCGGGTTTCCCCTTTGGAACTGGTAAACTACCCAAACTTAAATCCTGCAAGCTCCGTCCGAGTCCGGTTCGATTCCAGCCACTCGCACCATCGGGTTTCTCTTTTGGAACTGATAAACTACCCAAACTTAAATATTCCCCTCTTTATCTCAAATTAATAAAATGCTATAATAACATTTTAATTTAGAGGTAAATCATGAACAAGCCAACGCAAAAACCAAAAAATGTTAGATTCTCTCCGGGTCCGGCTAAGAAATATCCAACCTTTCCTAGTGTGGATATTAATCATCAGCTGCTGGGCAGATCGCACCGCAGTGCTGAGGCGGCTGAGCTTTTTCAATCATTAATTGAAAAAACTAAAATTATTTTAGATATTCCGCAAAACTATAAAGTAATTATTGCACCAGGATCAGACACCGGAGCCATTGAAATTGCCATTTGGAATCTGCTTGGAAAAATCCCTGTTGACTGCATTGCTTGGGACGCATTCGGTTACATGTGGCAGCACAATTTAGAGCATGAGCTTAAAATTAATAATCTCCGCTCTTTTATAGCGCCTTTTGGAAAATACCCTAATACTATGGATGCAGATTTTGCTAATCATGATGTTTTATTTACCCTATGCGGAACCACAAGCGGCGTAGTTTTTAACGAATTTGAACGAATACCGAATGATAGGAAAGGATTAATTATTGCCGATAGCACCTCTTATGTATTATCTAAAAAAATTGACTGGCAAAAAATAGATGTGCTGACTTTCTCTTGGCAGAAATGCTTAGGCGGCGAAGCCCAGCACGGCATGCTGATTTTATCGCCAAGAGCAGTTCAAAGACTGGAAGAGTTCACACCAAACAGAGCTATGCCGCAGCTGTATCGCTTAAAAAATTATGACGGCAGCGTTAAATATGATGTTTTAGGCGGCAGCCCGATTAATACTCCTTCGCTTTTATGCACTATTGATTTTATTAATGCTCTTAATTGGGCAGAATCGCAAGGAGGCAGTAAATTTTGTTTTGCTAGGGCGATTGAAAACTTTAATGTAATTAAGTCTTGGGTTGCAGAAACAAATTGGATAGATTTCTTATGCGAAGATGAAACCAAACAATCTTACTTTGCCTTATGCTTAAAAATTACTGACAGTAAATATTTAGCCATGCCTGAGGAAAAACAGAAAGTTTTTATGAAGAAATTTTTTGACTATCTTAGTGAAAATGAAATTGCCTACGATATAAAATCTTACAAAAAAGCCCCGTTGGGTATAAGGATTTGGGGAGGAGCTACGGTTGATCCGCAGGATATAAAAATCCTTACAGAGTGGCTGGATTATTGCTTCAACCTGCTGATTGCCGAAGTTATAATTGATTAAACTCTAGCGGCACAAACTTAGCTTTTTATCAACAACGCTTGATTGTATTCCTAAACAATCAAACATTGTTGGAAAAAGGTTATCGTGGGATAGCTCTGCATGCTTATAAGTTTTAATTTTATTAAACTTACTGCCCAATAATTCTTTCATGGATTGCGATACCCAAACAAAAGAAAAAATGTGAGTTTGTTCTTTTGGAGCAGTAGCAAAATCGGCTGCATGCAGATAAATGCCATTTTCACCTAAACTTTCGCCATGATCGGAAGCAAAGAAAAGAAATGCTCGTTTATCTTTAAACATATCCATTAATTCAGACAGAATATAATCAGTATAAACTAAAGAATTATCATAATAATCTACTATCGTTGGCGACTTAAAAACCTCAAACTCCTTAGGGTATCTTTTTTCATAGGGAGTATGCGAAGTCATTAAGTGCACAATAATTAATTTTTTTTGATTATCATTCTTTACTTCTTTTACAAAGTCTAAAAGATATTCATCATAAATATTCGTATTAGAAGGAATTACCGACCGCACTTGATTGGCAAAAACCTTTACATCAGCGTCTGCCGCTAAAAAATAGGCAAGGGAAGTTTCATTATAAAGCGGTTGGCTAGAAAAATAATAAGTTTTAAACCCTAAAGATTTAAAAACACTTATAAGATTGCTTTCACTGGTATCTAAATGGAAATCAACCCGCTTTTTACGGCTTAGCATACAATTTACGCTATAAACCGTGTAAGTATTGCAAGAAGTCATATTGCTAAAATTAACAAGATTTTCCTTGCCAGACAAATTAGGATTAGTTTTACGGAAATAACCATTAAGCTGCTGATTAGCTGCCCGTGCACTTTCTCCTAGCACCAAAATTACCGTGTAGTTATTATTTTTAAAAGCCTCATCGTAAAAAGCAAAAGGATATTTTTCTGCAATATTAATACTATTATACTGAGTGCTTGGTCTTAGCTGGAAAAAATACTGGTATAATCCTGCTACATAATTAAGCGGCATATAAATGCTAAGCGAGGTTCTAAGCCGATAATGATTCCTTTCTGCTGCATATAAATCTTTATTTAAAAGATATGAAAAAACCAAAAGGCTGCATAAAACAGCTATAACTGCCAGCAATGCTAAGAAATATTTGAAAGTTTTAGAAAAAAAACTGCTGCCATAATATTTTATTTTAACTGCATGCACCCAAAAATACATTGGGATTAATCCAAACACTAAAAAGTAAAGAAAAATCTGCCAAGATACAGCTTCGCCAGCATCGCTAAACGGAACTTCAGCCAGTGTAGCAATAAAGAATTCATCAATGCGGACATGATTAAAAAAAACATAATATGATAAAATTGCAGAGAAGCTGATAAAAAAAATTACAACAGCCTTCAGCAGTATCTTAGAAAAAGAGAATAAGTAAATAATTAATGCAACAAAAATTATGCTTAATAGCAATTCAGCCGCAATATTTTTAACGGAAGCATAAATAGAGAATCCCCCCGCTACATTATTATTTAATTTTAACATAACACTAGGAAGCGCATAGAATAATACTAAAAATATGGAAAAATACAAAACATAAAAAGGGCTGCTAAGAGATATTTTCTTCATGGGCATTAACTACAGGAAAAAATATAGGCAAATAGACATGGCAAGAGTAATGGAAAGATTATCATCAATTTTGAAATTATCAGAAAACAGCTCTACCATTCCAGTAATAAATACTGCTAAAAAAGCTAATAAATATGAGTTAATATCGGCAATATTCCTTAACTGCAGATAAATTATCATAATAACTAAGCCTGTGATAATAAAAGCAATAAATCCTTCCAGCGATTTATGCGTTCCTTTGATTTTATTTTTACCAAAGGTTTTGCCAATTAAAGCAGCCGCAGTATCGCAAAAAATTAAAACAAACATGCTTACTATGGCAATATATTTAGGAAAGATAACAACAACTAATAAAATTGCCGCTAGAAAATATGTAGCGCCGATAAATCTTTTAGATTCTTTTTCTCTAACAAAACTACTGAAAATTGTAATGATTCTGAAATTATATCCGCGTATGCGGCAGCAATCCCAAAGAAAAACAGCTAGAAACAATATGGCTACAATAGCAGCCATAATATTTTTAGATAAAAATATATAAGCAATAGGATATATGCTTGAGCTAAGATGGATAAGTTTGCGGTTAAATTCTTGCTTGAGATTAAAATCCATAATAAATATTCTGCAGATTTTTTAATGGCATGGTGGGTCCGGTAGGACTCGAACCTACGACCGCCCCGTTATGAGCGGGGAGCTCTAACCAACTGAGCTACAAACCCATTCCATAAAATGACTTTATTATATTACTAAATATTTAACATATTGGCAAGTGAAAAATTATCAATATATTAAGTAAATATAGTATTTAACTTAATACTTTAAAAATACATCAAAAATCCAAGAAACTTTTTAATTTGCGAGAGCGGCTTGGATGTTTTAATTTACGCAAAGCCTTTGCTTCTATTTGACGAATACGCTCACGGGTTACAGTAAACTGTTTGCCCACTTCTTCTAAAGTATTATCTGAATTCGTTCCTAATCCAAACCGCATTCTTAAAACTCGTTCTTCTCTTGGAGTAAGAGTAGATAAAATCTGATTAATAGACCGCTTTAAGTCTGAATGGATTGCCATATCAATAGGCTGCACGGCTTTTTTATCTTCTAAGAAGTCACCCAAGAAACTATCATCATCGCTTACTGGAGTTTCTAAGCTCACCGGTTCTTTGGCAATACGCAGAACTTTTCTAACTTTATCTACCGATAAATTCAGCTTATCGGCAATTTCCTCAGGAATTGCCTCTTTGCCAAAATCTTGCGCCAGCTGGTTTGAAGTTTTTACCACCTTATTGATAGTTTCAATCATATGCACAGGAATTCTAATAGTGCGGCTTTGATCGGCAATAGCACGAGTAATAGACTGGCGAATCCACCATGTAGCATAGGTTGAAAATTTATGACCCCGTTTATAGTCAAACTTATGCACTGCACGCATTAAGCCAATATTGCCTTCTTGAATAAGATCGCTCCGCTGCAGCCCGCGATTAAAATATTTATTAGCAATAGATATAACTAGACGCAAATTTCCTTCAATCATTTCTTGCTTAGCAATATTTTTATGCTTTTCACCTTTTTCAATGATTCTAACAATGCTTTTAAATCTATTAACATCAATATGGTAATTTGCGCCAATTTTTTTAAGTTCAGCGATGTATTTATCTAAGAATTCTCCATAATTGTTAATAGTTTTAACAACCTGTGATTTCTTTTTAGCCACAATTTCTAAGCCATTATTCAGCAGCATAATAGGAATTAATTCTAAAATTTCTTCTCTTTTTAGATTGGTTTCCATAAGCAGTTTAAGTATTCTATTTTCATTGGCAATAATATCATTATATTCAGATCTAGTTTTATTAATGATTTTATTGATAGTATTAGAATTTAAAAATACCTTTTTTACAAGCTCTCTTCTTTTCTGCAAAAGTTTTTCCACACGAGGCGCGCTTTCTAAAATTCCAGTTTTTAAATAAGAATCCATAAATTTCTTTTGTTCTTCTTGGATTTTCTCATGGGTTTCCATAAGTTTTTTCATAATTTCCATGAACTTCGGCTGAATATAAGCCTCAATTAAAGAAAGGCTAACTTCCGGCGGATTTTCAGTATCTTCTAAAGATTCTTCTGTTTCAAGAATGTCTTCATGCTCTGCTTCTTTTTCATGTTCGCCTTCTATATCAATTTCATGATTATCATTAAGAGTTTCCCGGAATTTTTTTGAAAGTTCTTCTTTTATATCCTCAATTTTACCAAAAGTATCTTCATTATCATTCCAAAACAGCTGCCAATCTATAAGATTTCTAATATAAGCCTGCTCAAGCTCATACTTGCTATGCCAGTCTTTAATAAATTCATAAGTTAAAGGATCTTCGCAAATGCCCTCCATTACTAAATTTCTGCCGGCTTCAATGCGTTTAGCAATCGCAATTTCACCTTCTTTGGTAAGCCTTTTAGAAATAGAGGTAATATCTTTATAGTATAACTTAACAGGATTATCTGTGCGGCTATAAGTTATTTCAACTTCTTCAGTTTTTTCTTTTTCAGCAACCGGCTGTATAAACTCACCGCCTTCGTATTCATCATAACTTTTCTCGGAAATATCAATATTCATATCCGTTAAAATATTAAGAGTATCTTCCATATCAACATCGCTAAGTTTATTCTCAGCTAAAGAATTATTAATATCATCGTATGTAACATAGCCTTTCTGCTTAGAAACTTTGGCAACTTTTTCAATAAACTCAGATTTTTCTGCTGCCGAAAAAGATTTTTTAGCAGAAGCCGCCTCAGCTTTATTCTCGGTTTTAGTTTTATCATTTAAGGGTTTTAGCTTAACAGACTGTTTAACCGAAGATTTTTTATCTGCTGCCGGTTTTGCTGCTTTTTTTGCCAATTCCTTTGACTTTTTAATATTTTTAGAGTTAGAGGTTTTGGTATTTTTTTCTTTAGCCATCAATTTTTCCTTTAATCAAAGTATCAATGTGTTTAGATATTTCTATTTGCTGCTGCATTAAAATTTGTATTTTATGCGTTATTTGTGTAGTGTCGCTGTCTTCACGATTAAGCTGCGCACCTAATTCCTTAATTTTTTGAATAATAAGCTGCTTTTCCTGCAATAAATTTTCTTTTAATATTAAGTTATAGCCTTCAAGAAAAATGCTCAGCGCATTTTCTTTGCTAGTTATGTTTGGCAATTTCAGCTCTACAGAGCTTTGACTAAAAACATAATTGCATTCATTCTGCAAACTTTCTAAAATAGAGCCTGCATTATTAATATCTGCCAAAAGGGCATCTTTTATTCTATTCAGGGTAGTATTTTCAAACTGACATAGCCCCAGTTTCTCTTCAACATCGTATAATATTTCAGGATAGCATAAAACGCAAGCTATTAAAATTGCATCTCTTTGAGCGGAATAATCCACCCTAGCTGATGGCACATTCTCCTGCTCATTCTGCTTATTCTTATATAGTATGGAATTATTATTTTCGCCATAGTTATATATTTTATTTTTAAAAAAAGATAAAAACCTTTCCCGCAGCTGTTTATCTTTAATTTTATATACATTTGTCTGCAGCTCTTTTAAAACACTCATCGCAATTTCCGGTAGTGCTAAATCCACACCCTGTGTTATTAAGCTCCATAAGGTCTGTGATAAACTAGCAGAATTATCTAGGAGCTCTTGAAATTTATGCTGACCATTCTTTAAAATATAACTATCTGGATCTTCGCCATTTTCTAAAATTACAAATCTTGGATTCATGCCAATTTCTAAAATATTAAGATATAAGTATATAATGCGGCTGGTTGCCTTTATTCCTGCGGTATCGCCATCCATGCAGAAAATCGGCGATTTATCATATTTATTAATAATATTAAGATGCTCAATGGTTATAGAAGTTCCTAAGCCGGCTACGGCAGTTTTAAAACCGCCATTAAACAAGGCAATAACATCCATATACCCCTCAACCATAATTAAATGGTTATTTTTGAGATTCTGCAAAGCTAGATGCAGATTATAAAGAGTGCTTTTCTTATGAAAAATATAACTTTCTTTAGAGTTAAGATATTTAGGTATTTCATCACCCATACCGCGTCCGCCAAAAGCGATGCATTTGCCAAGATTATCATGTATGGGAAAAATTACCCGATTCCTAAAAAAATCGTATAGTTCTCCTTTTTGATTATGATTTTTTAAGCCCACCTCAAGAATATCTTCATCATGAATGCCTTCTTTTTCTAAGAAATCCCATAGCAGTTTGCTGTCATTAAAGCTAAAGCCTAAATTGAACTGTTTAATAGTATCAAGAGACAATCCGCGGTTTTTTAAGTAAGAAAGCGCCTTGCTGCCCTCAGAAGCAAAAAGATTCTTAGTAAAATAATCTCTTGCTATTGTTGATATATTAATTAAGGTTTTCTTGCGGGCATCTTCTTTAAATGCTTCTGCTAAATTAAGTTTTTTGGGAATAGCCAAACCTGCTTTATCTGCTAAAGCCTTAAGGGCTTCTGCAAAACTCATGCCATAAATTTCTTGATAGAAAGTAAAAATATTTCCCTTAGCTCCGCAGCCAAAACAATAATAAAAACCTTTCTGCGGGTTTACATAAAAAGACGGCGTTTTCTCTCCATGAAACGGGCATAATCCCATATACTCTCTGCCTTTTTTGCTGAGCGAAACTTTTTCTTGCACCACATCAACGATAGAAACGGCGTCCCGCAGCTGATTTAAAAAATCTTGCATATTAAAATATCTTATATAGTTGTTTTCTTAAGAAAGCAACTCTTTAATTTTAGCGGAGACTGCTCCCATATCTAATCTGCCTGCGTATTTTTCCTTAAGATAATTAACCACTTTGCCAGTATCTTTAACACCTGCTGCTTTAATTTCTGCTATCGCCTCTTTAATAGCTTCATTAACTTCTTGCTGTGCAAGAGGAGCTGGCATGAAAGATTTTATAACAACAATTTCATCTTCTTCTTTCTGTGCTAAATCTAGGCGGTTGGCTTTAGTATATTCAGTAATGCTATCCATTCTTTGCTTAATCATCTGCTGCATCAATGTTAAAACCATGCTGTTATTAAGTTCTGCCGATGCCTCTCCCCGCAGCTCTATTTCTTTATCTTTAATTTTAGCAAGAATCATACGAATAGTGGTAAGGCGAGGTTTATCCTGAGCTTTCATGGCAACTACCATCTCATTTTTAATTGTTTCTTTAATCATTGACTAAACCCTTTAAATCTTATATACTACTATAAAATTTAGTATAGCATATAATTTCTTTTTATATCAATTCTTTTGATATAGATATTTATTTGTGCTTATAATTGCTAGTTCATAATAAGAAATATAGATTTTTGGTGAGGATTAATAAAAATGCAAAAATACCCTACTACATTAAAGGGACTTAAGTCTTTAGAAGCTGAAAGGAATAAACTAAAAAATGAAGACCGTCCTAATGTTATTAAAGCTATTTCAAGTGCAAGGGATTTAGGCGATTTATCTGAAAATGCTGAATATCACGCTGCCCGTGAACAGCAGGCTTTTATTGAAGCGCGAATCAAAGATTTAGACGATTTAATCAGCAGAGCAGAGGTTATTGATCCGCAAATAATTACCAGCGATAGAGTAATGTTTGGAGCTACTGTTTTATTAGAAGATTTAGATGAAGGCAATAAAAGAACCTATCAAATCGTAGGTGAATTTGAAGCTAATTTAGAAAAAGGCTTAATTTCTTATACCTCTCCGTTGGGGAAATCTTTAATTGGGAAAATGAAAGGTGATGTTATTGATAATACCACTCCTAAAACAACAAAATCTTGGGAAATTTTAGAGATTATTTATAAGTAAAATTTTTGTAATCATAAAAATAAAAGAAATAACCCTTACAAGATCAGTATTTGTAAGGGTTGTTTTTTTATTTTTGCTAAATTTACTTACTTCTCTACCCACAAATCATAATAAAAGATATAGGTAATTCTATATCCTGATTCTTATAAGAACAAGGTCAATTTATAGAGCTATCTATAGCTTTCATTATAATTACCTACTTCTTTTTTTTCAAAAAAGATGGTAAATCAAAAAAAGAATTCTCTTCTTTAGGGGAATTTTTCTGCATAAATTTATCTCTATTTTTAATCTGCAGCAGCTCTTCTTCGTTTAAACTATTTCTTTTTTTAGCTTCTTCTTCATGCTTATTTTTTTTAGCTATTAATTCAAAAAGCCCAACTTCTTCGGCTTCATTTTCCTCAAAAAATTCTTCATTTTTAAGAACCTGCCTATCAACTTTTTGTTTGGCATACTCAGCATCTGAGGCAGATTCCTGTTTGATTCTTTCCTCAAAAACAGAATCATCAGCTTCAAATCTATCTTCTTCAAAATCTTCCTCAATTTCATTGCTATCTATATCTTCTTCATTTTCTTGATTATTATAAAAAGCTACAGATTTTTGATAGGTTGAAACAGCCTCTACCCCGACAGTTTTCTCAAAATTTTCCTGCGGTTTTCTTAATGGTTCGCTATCCTCTAACACTGGTCTTAATTTCCTTCTAGGTTGTTCTTCATCAACTCTAGTTCTTCTTGGAGGTCTTTGTCTTTCAACATTATCTGCTCTAATATTAGAATAGACCGGTTTCGCTTCATCTTCTTCATTATCTTCGTTTTCTTCAATTTTCATACGAATCTTTGGGCTTATTTTAGGAGGTGTTTGCTCTAAAGGTTTAAAATTAGTATCAAGCCCTGTTGCTACTATGGATACCCTAATTTTATCGGTCATATTTTCATCATACACCGTGCCAAAATTAATAAAAGCCTCTTCAGATAATTCTAATTTAATAAGATTAATAATTTCGTCAATCTCAAAAAGCGTCATATCATCACCGCCGGTGATATTAATTAACGCCCGCTTAGCCCCGCAAATGCTAACTTCTTCTAAAAGCGGATTTAATATGGCTGCCTTTGCAACAATTTCAGCCCTATCGCCGCCGCTAGCCTCTGCTGCTCCAATCATGGTTCTGCCTGTATTTTCAATTACCGAACGAATATCGTTAAAATCTAAATTTACCAAGCCGTTAGAAATCAATAAATCGGTGATTGCTTTAACCCCAGAATATAAAACACTATCAGTAACCCTAAACGCATTCATCATGCTGGTATTAGGTTCAATAACTCTAAATAGATTTTGATTAGAAATTACCACCAAAGCATCAACTACTTTTTCTAACTCTGCAACTCCCAGCAATGAAATATCTAATCTTTGCGATCCCTCAAAATCAAAAGGTTTTGTAATAAAAGCAATACTAAGAATTCCCATATCCTTAGCAATTTTAGCAATAACCTGCGAAGCCCCTGTTCCTGTTCCGCCGCCCATACCGCAGGTAATAAACAGCATATTGGTGCCGTCAAGAGCATTTTTAATATCTTCAGTAGATTCCTCAGCCGCTTGAATGCCAATCTCAGGACGCGATCCTGCTCCTAACCCTTTGGTTACTTTTGGTCCTATTTGGATTTTATTAGAGCAGATTGATCGCTCTAAAGATTGCGAATCTGTGTTAATAACTATGAATTTAACTCCCTGCAAATCCATATCAATCATATTATTAACTGCATTAGTGCCGGCACCGCCAACACCGATTACCGTAATTTTAGGTTTAAATACATCGTCATTAGCAATATTGCTTACTTCTTCAATTGATGTAAATTTTTTAATCACAATAAACTCCTCCTAGTATAGTAAGTCTTTGAGTTTTTTAGCCAACACTTTTTGTGTTTTTTCCGCCTTTTTATTTTTAAGATAATATTTTATAATACTTAAACTTGCAACACTTTCAAGCGGTTTATTCAGCATAGCTTTTTCGTCTTTTAGCTTATTAATCAGCATTATATTAGCTCCCATCTGCTCTTCAAAGCGGGCATTCAATTTAATTAAATTAGAGCACTCGCCTATAATGCTAATATTAATTACATTATTCATGTTTATATGTTTACATTCTAGCATTATTAATTGAAAAAAAGAAGTAATCACTTTATTCAATTCATTATTTAAAGCTACCGCAGACACATTAATTTCTTTGCCATTAAAATTAAACCGCAGAGTTTTATCTTTAATAGCTGCGAAAGATATATCATATATCGCTTTTTCCTCTAATACATTGCCAATTACGCCTGAATTTTTAAGAGCTTGATTTAAAATATGATTAATCCCGTTATTTATATCTTTACTATAAACTATCTTAGATTTATTTGAAATACTAATATTGGTGGTGGTGGCGTCGATATTAACAAACAATGCTGAATTTGGGGCATTAATATCAAGCAAATATGGCAGCGCCACAGTTGAGTGCACAATTGAAATTAAATTCATTGATAAATGCTCAAATAAATTCAGCAGATTAATGATATAAGGCTCAAAACACTGAACAATGGTAATATCGGTAGTAAGTTTATCGGCATACATTCCTATAGGATTATCAACCTTTTTACCGTCTAAAAAAATTGCCCCCGGCAAAACGCTGATAATTATTTCATCTTTAGTGATAGTAGAAACAAATTCATTGCTATCCTTAAGATTGTTTAAATCTTGAGCGGTAATTTCCCTCTTAAAAGTTTTTACAAAGGGATAATCAATAACTTTGGTTTTATCGGATGGGCTTGATACAATAACATCCATAATTCTAGCGCCTGCAGATTTTTCCGCCAGCTGCAAAAGGTTAGACAGGCAATCAAGAGCTTTGGTTAAATCTACAACTGTCCCTTTTTCAAAGCCGCAAGTAAATACCGATTCAATACTTAAAAGCTCGTAATCGTCTTCTTCATAAACCCGATATATTAAGCAAAAGGTTCTAATATCACCAATAGAAATAACGCCAATAATATTAGCTGTAAGATTTTTTTTAAGATTTTTTAGGGCTTTTATCATACACTAACCCCCATTTGGCTTTATAAATAGTTTATTAGTTGGAGTAGCATCGATATATTCTAAATTTTTATCTAAAAAGTTATATTTTTTATTCATTGCTAAAAATACAGCGTAGGCTTTGGCAGCATCAACTTCAGGAAGGCGGATAACAAGACCGTTTTTAAGCACAATATCCCAGCGATAGCCGTTATATTTAAGAGATTTTATTTCTTTTAAAATGTCTAAATCCTGATAAATTAAAAATCTTAATTCGTGAGAACTATCTAGCGCTGCCTTGCCTTTTTCTATGGTAATTAAATCTTCCAGCGGAAAATTTAGTTTTACACCTGAGATAGTATCGTCGGCATTAATTAATTTGTAATTGCCTTCGTCATTCATCCATAAAAAATATGGATTAACCTCTATTAGATTAATAATAATTTCGCCGCTTAAATTTCTGCTAACTGAGGCATGATAAATCCACGGCAGAGAATTAAGATAATCTCTAAGATTTTCTAAATTAACTGCCATTACTTTCTGCCCTTCAATGAAGGCAAGATCTTCCATTAACTCATTACGCACATTCGCAGAGGCTCCCTTAACAATAATACTGCTAACCGGTATAACTTTAATAAAATTATAGACCTTGTATGATAGAATTAAGCTAAAACCAACAACAAAAACACTAAAGATAACAACTAAAAAGGCTTGAGTTTTACTATAGTTAAATTTTTTTATCTTCACTTGAATAAAAATATCCTAAAAACATACTCTAAAAAAATTTTAGCGTAAAATAATAAATAAATTATTAATTATCAAATTTTGCCAAAGCAATTAATTTTACACATAATTCAGTAAAACTAATTCCTGCATATTGAGCTTGTTCTGGCAACAAAGAAGTTTTGGTCATTCCCGGCTGGTTGTTAACCTCCAACAGGTAGGGAATATTTTTTTCGCTGCAGTAAATAAAATCAACCCGCACCGCACCTCTGCATTGCATAGCATTATATATATTGCGGGCATATTCTTTGATATTTTCTTGGGCATGGATAGGTAAATTTGCTGGAATAATGTGTTTAGATCCTTGCAGAGCATATTTAGATTCATAATCATAAAAAGCATTAACAGGAATAATTTCAGTGATTGCTAAAACCTCACCATTAAACAGTCCAACAGTGCATTCAGTGCCCGATAGATATTCTTCTGCCATTACCTGAGAAAAGTTCTGAATTTTAGATACTGCATTCTGCAGTTCTTCTTTATTATTGACCAAATAAATTCCTACGCTAGACCCTTCATCTATGGGTTTCACAACTGCAGGATAGCTTATTGCAAGGGTATCCGCATTAAAATTTTTAGGATTAAACTTATGATGCTTAGCTGTAGGAATTTTTGCACTTTTAGCAATTTCCTTAGTAAGAACTTTATTCATAGCTAGCGATGATGTTAAAACTCCGCTATGCGTATAAGGAATTTTCATTAAATCAAGCAGTGCTTGAATGCGTCCGTCTTCGCCAAATTTGCCATGAAGAGCATTGAAAATAATAATATCTTTATTACTATTCAAAAAATTTATAAAAGCAAAAATATCTTGATCTAAAATATATTTTTCCACAGAGAATTTTTTAGATTCAACCAAAGCCTCATAAACTTCCTGCCCTGTTTTTAGCGAAATTTCTTTTTCACTAGAAATTCCCCCCATTAATACTACTACTTTTTGCATTATTCACCTTTATTTAATTAGTTTAATTTCTTGATGCAGCAAAATGCCAAATTCTTCTTTAACACGATGCTGTGCTTCGATAATCAGTTTTTCTATATCTTCAGCTTTAGCACTGCCATAATTTATAATAAAGTTGCAATGCTTTTGTGAGAATCCCGCATCACCAATTCTATAGCCGCGTAAACCAACCTTATCTATCAATTCCCATGCTTTATAGCCCTTAGGATTATTCTCCTTAGGGTTCGCAAAAGTTGAGCCTCCCGTAAGAACTTTTTTCGGCTGGCTGTCTTCCCTTTTTATTTTAATATCATTCAGCTTTTTGTTAATATTTTCAGGTATATCGCTGTATCCCTTTAAAATGCTTGAAATAAAAATTAAAGGCATTGAAATAGAATTTTTACGGTAAGCAAAACCTAAATCTTCCTTATCTAAATTAATAATTTTGCCTTCCAAAGTTAAGGCTTGCACGGATACGCAAATATCGCAAAATTCCCTGCCAAAACTGCCGGCATTCATAGTAATAGCTCCGCCGATACTGCCAGGAATCCCAGAAAGAAATTCTAGCCCTCCTTGTGGAGGAACTATATTTTTATCACCCCGTAAGGCTAATTGCGAAATATTGCTATTTAAGCATCCTGCCTCAGCAAAAATTGTGCCGTCTTCTAAAAAATAGCAGCTATTTAAATTGCTAAGTTTAACAACAACTCCATGCACACCCATATCACTGATTAAAGCATTAGAGCCAGCTCCTAGTATGGTAATAGCTAAGTCTATAGGTTTATTTTGCAAAAAGAAGATTAAATCTTCAACATCAGCGGGAACAAAAAAATATTCCGCAGTGCCGCCGACTTTAAACCAATTAAGATTTTTAAGAGGATAATCTTTCTTCAGCACCCCTCTTAAATTATCTATTAAATTCTGCATATCAACCATTGCTTATTTTATTAAATACCCGAGAGGCAATATTGGTAATATCTCCAGCACCCATAAACAAAACCATCTCTGTTTTATTAGCGCCTAATAATTCCTGAATTTTATCAGCTAATTCTGCTTCCTTTACATACATAACATTTTTATGACCGTAGTTTTGAATTCCGCTTACCAGCGCTGCCGCATTATAACCCTCAATAGGATCTTCACCGGCACGATAGACATCTAAAACAATTACAAAATCAGAAGTATTAAAGCACTTGCAGAAATTCTCAAAATGATCGCGCAGCCTAGTATAGCGATGAGGCTGCACTACCGAAATTATTTTAGTATCTTCTTTTTTAATTTTATTAGCAGCATTAATTACTGCTTCAATCTCTGAGGGATGATGGGCATAATCATCAATAAATACGCTTTCGCCAATTGAACCGATATTCGTAAACCTTCTTTTAATTCCTTTAAACTCTTTTAGCGCTTCTTTAATAGTATCTTCATCTATCCCAATATTTTCTGCAACAACAATTGATGCCGCAGCATTCAGCACATTATGACCGCCGAACATAGGTAAAAAGAAGCCTTTTCTTAATTTTTCAACTCCCTTAATGTTTGATTCAACATCAAATGATACGCCATTATTAGTATATTCAATATTAATTATACGATAATCAGCCTGCGGAGAAACTCCATAAGTCATAATTTTGCGCTGGCGCACTAAAGGCAGAATATCCTGCACTCCAGAATTATCTATACATAGCACCGAAAAACCCACAAAGGGGATATTGCTGATAAATCTGACAAAATCGCTTTTAAGATTATCAAAGGTATGATAATGCTCCATGTGCTCTTCTTCAATATTGGTTACCACCGAAATGGTTGCAGGCAGATCTAAAAAAGACCCATCGCTTTCATCACTTTCAGCTACCAGCCAATTGCTGTCGCCAAAACGGGAGTTCTGCCCCCATGAATTAACAATGCCGCCAATAACAGCAGTAGGATCTAGCTTAGCATAGTGCATAATATGAGAAATTAATGATGTGGTTGTAGTTTTGCCGTGCGTTCCTGCCACTGCAATACTCCATTTAAAACGCATAAGCTCGGCCAGCATTTTTGAGCGTTTAAAAATAGGGATTCCTAAGCGGACTGCTTCTTTATATTCTTCGTTATCTTCTTTAATTGCCGAAGATATAACTAAAATATCAGCATCTTTGATATTATCTTTATGCTGTTCTGTAAATATTACTATGCCTTTTTTCCGCAATCTTTCAATGGTGGGATTTTCTTTAATATCACTGCCGCAGATATTATAGCCAAGATTAGAAAACAGCTCTGCAAGTCCGCTCATGCCAATCCCTCCAATTCCTGTAAAAAAGATGTTTTTAACTGATGAAGAAAATGGGTTTTGTAATAAATTTTTCATATATATTTACCTAATAATATCTTCTATAATTTCTTTAAATTTTTCTGTAGATTTAATATTGCCGCTATTTTTAGATATATCTGCTCTTTCTTTAATAAAGTCTCTATTATGAAGGGCTTTTTTAATAACATCACACAATATTCCAACATTGAAATCTTTTTCTAAAGCATAGTCAGCTCCCGAATACATTTTAGCATTAATGGCATTTAATTCTTGATGATTCTCTGCCGCCAAAGCATATGGAATATAAAAGGCATATCTTCCTATGGTATTAATTTCAGCAATGCTAGAGGAGCCTGCCCGCGCAATTACTAAATCGGATTCCCATAGAATTTCAGCAATATTGTTAAAAAAAGGCTTAATTATATAGTTTATCTGCGTTTTTTTCCACTGCTCGCTAGTTTGCAGAAGCAGCTCTTCACGGCATTGATGATGAACCGTAATTTTTTGCTGATCTTCAACACTTAATTTCGCAAAGGCTAAAGGAATAATATCAGAGAAAATTTTTGCCCCCAGCGAGCCGCCAAGAATACATACTCCCAATTTTTCACTATTTTCATCTCTTTGTTTATTTCTAAAAAAAACAAACTCCTTACGGACTGGAAGACCCACATGCTTAGTGCGCGTATTAGAGGGAATATTTTTTGTATCTAAAAAAGTCGTGGCAATAGCTTTAGCAAACTTTAAAAACAAACGATGCGCTTTGCCAAGCGTAGCATTTTGTTCGTGCATAACTATGGGAATTCTTAAAATAATTGCTGCAAAAACTGTAGGAATAGAAGAATATCCGCCAAAACTTACTAAAACTTGGGGACGATTTTTTAAAAAGTGAAAAAAAGACTGGAAAAACCCAATTTTAATAAAAGCCAGCATTTTAATGATATGCCATAGGGATTTATTTTTAAAGCCCAGCGAGGCAATTCTATACACTTTTGCATTTTTATCCCAAATATGTTTATATTTGTATGCCCTGCGATCTAAAAAAACAAAAACTTTATAGTTATCTTTTAAAAAAGCATCACATAATGCTTTGGCAGGAAAATAATGTCCTCCGGTTCCGCCTGTTGTAATTGCTATTGTTTTCTTCAACTTTTCTTTCCTTGTTCTTAAAATATCATTATTATTCTACTTTTAAAATGATGTTTTGTATATCTTTTTTAGATAAATTTAAAATCAGTCCAATTAATATCGCCATAGCAATTAAAGAAGATCCCCCATAAGATATAAGCGGCAATGTCATGCCTTTAGTAGGAATTAAATTAATATTAGAGGCAATATGAATAAAGGTTTGAATTGCCAAAAGAAGCAAGCTGCCTGCCGTAGCAATTATATTAAATGAATCCTGCTGTCTTTGTATGATGTAAAAAAGACGGTAAATAATATTTAAGTAAATCAGTATTAAAAACAAGCCAAAAATTAAACCAAATTCCTCGATGCCTACGGCAAAAATAAAATCCGTATGAGAATCTGGCAGATATTGTTTTACCACGCCCTGTCCTGCTCCTAATCCAAAAATTTTACCGTTGAAAATTGCTTCAAGAGACTTAAGAGTTTGATAAGACTTCTCTTCAAAGAAAAAAGAATTCACACGATAATTCACATGCGGAATTGTAAAATAAGCCAAAACGGATAAAATACTGGCAATAAAAGAAAATATTATTACCCACAGATAGCTGATGCCAGTAATAAAAAGTATGCCTAAAAAAACTAGGCTAACTAAAATACTGCTGCCGAAATCTGGCTGTTTTACTAGCAGGGCTATTACTGCTGCATAAATTATAGTTAGGGTTAGATAGATAGATATTTTATCCTTTTTCGCTAATTCCATTCTTTTCCAAATCAATGCTAAAAATGCGGGGAAAAAAACTTTCATAAACTCTGAGGGCTGAATGGAAAAACCAAATAGATATATCCATCTGCGCGCTCCTTTAATATCTGTGCCGAAAAAAATAACTAACAGCATTAAAAGGACGCTTAAAGAAAATCCAAACATTATAAGGAGAACAAGTTTCCTTTTATCGAGAGTGGATATAACAAATATCACACCACAGGATAGTAATAAGTAAGATATATGGTTATTAATAAAATAATACGGACTGGCGCCAATCCGCATAGCAACAAAAGGTGAAGCCGTAATTACTAAAATAATGCTAAGAAACATCAGCAAAAAAAAGGATAAAAGAATAGATTTATCGTTTGCCCACCACCACTTTGCTAAAAAATTCTTGCTATTCCTAGAAAACACCTTTTCCCCAATTTATTACTGCATATTGGTAGTTTAGCAAAAAATGTTTAAGTTTATGTTAAGATTCAATAAAGCAAATTTATATCTTTAATTATCAAAAGGAATACCCATTTTTATGGCAAGAGCCTGCTGTGAAACTCTTAACTTTTTTGCTACATAAACTAGCATTTCTTCGGTATTACTCCCTTGAAAATTATTCATATGAAAATCAATTAAATTATTAGGCATAAGTATTTCTGCAGCAAAAATATTTGCAGCTCTTTCTATCTTATCTGCAACTCCGCTTCTATATAGCCCATCATCAACAATAGCTGCTTCTTCAATTTCGTCTTTATGTAAAAAATAATGAGCTATTTCGTGCGCTAAGGTAAATCTTTGTCTATTTTTAGGGTGGTCGCCATTAATAATTATTATATACTTACCATCAATTCTTTTTATTAAACCAGCAAATTCATATTTATACCTATTGTGTTCGCTATAAATAAGTTCTATACCTTCTAGTTTTGCCAATTCATCAAGATCAACATAGCCTTTTTTTTCTACTTGATACAGATTCTCAAAGAAACTATTTTTTTCATTCATTTTCCATATCTCCTTCTGTTTTCCTTTTATTAACACCTTCTTTACTCTGTGTCTTATCCTTAGATTTCTTTTTCGTTTTTGTTAAATCTTTCATTACTTCAGCATATGTCTCTTTAATGGAAGTTAAATTTTTTAATGATTCTTGAGATACCTTATCAATTACTTTATCATACTCTCTAAATTTTGCAGTTGTAAGCTCTGTAGTTTTAGATACAGCATGATCTTTTATACTTGAATAACTCCAAAAACCTATAATTGCTAAAGTTATACCAAATATTGCTATAAATAGTTGAAGCATAGAGAAACTAAGTTCTGTTATATCTTGTTTACCATCTAAAGAGTATAATTTATATGAAGATATACTAACAAATATGATTACAACACATAATAGTATAAAAATTAAAATTGATACTAAATGCTTAGTTTGAAATTTTACAATAGTTATTTCAGGCTTTAGACTACACATGATATAATAAATAACACATACTAATATAGCTAAATTTATACTACTTACTAGATTATCAAAAATCATTATATCTTAAACCTTAATATAAATTAATACTTATTAATATTTTATTAATTTAATTAACTTGCCATTATTATACCTCATTGATTGTAATTGTATAGTTTTTATTTATTATTTTATTATTTATACATCAACATACATCACATGAATAGATTTAGCAATAAGAATTTTAGGCAGTGGAATTTTATTGCTTAAAATTACTGTTAGGGGTTAATAATAAGTATTCTTAGCTAATTATTTTGATTTTTCTATTTTCAATTCTTCCACAATTTTTATGAAAGTGTCGCCGCGATGCTCGGCGCTATTGAATTGGTCAAAGGAAGCATCTGCGGGAGACAGCAAAACTGTGCCAACTCCTTTTTTTAGAGCAGCCTTAAACGCTAGATGTGTTGCTGTTTTTAACTCAAAGCACATAACAAAATTTATATTATTTTCTTGCAGGATTTTTGCAAAAGTTTCGGCAGATTTACCAATTAAAAAGATTCCTTCCGCACGACTTAAAAATGGAATGATTTCACTGCCAAGATTCTTAGTTTTACCATTGCCGCCTAAAATAAGATAAACATTTTGGAAAGTTTTCAATGCCTGCAATGTAGAATCGGGATTGGTAGCTTTGGAATCATTAATAAAAGTTATATTATTAATAGTCTCTAAATTATTTTGACGGTGTTTAAGTCCATGAAAACTCAAGACTCCCTTAATAATTTCATCTTCAGGCAAATTAAAAAACTTAGCAGCGGCATAAGCAAAGGCAATATTCAAGTAATTATGACTGCCTTTTAAATAAATTAAATCATCATAAGATAGCAGGTTTTTATTATCGGTAAAGTAATTGTCTAACATAAAATGTTCGCCAACAATAATACTAGCTCCTGCGAAGTGTAATGGATGCCGATTTTCATCGGTATGAAGAGGGGACGAATAAATTGGAATAATTTTAGAATTTTGGATTTTTTCTTGAATTTCGCTTAACATATCAGCATTAATAATTGCTACATCATTAAAGTTTTGATTCTCAAAAATCCTCAGTTTAGCCTGTTTATAATTGGCAAAACCACCATGATGATCGGTATGATCTTCGGTTATATTCAGCACTAAAGCACAATGGAAGTGAATCTCATTCATTTTATCCAGCTGAAACGAGGAAAGTTCCAACACAATGTATTCATATAATGACGGATTAATGTCAAAAACCGGAGTTCCAATATTGCCAGCCATACCGCATTTTTTGCCCGCCTCTGTAAAAATATGCTGAATTAAAGCCGTAGTGGTTGATTTACCTTTCGTTCCAGTAATAGCAATATATTTAATCTGTGGGTTTTCTTTAACAAACAATTCCACATCCACATAAATTTTCACGCCATATGCTTCTGCCTGTTCTAAAACAAAATGTTTTTGAGGATACTCTAAAGCAATGCCCGGAGAAACAACAATAAAATCAAGATTTCGATAATCCCAACTTTTATAATTAATAAAATTATACTCTGCAAGTTCTGCTACTTTAGCAGGATTTTCATCCCATAGATATACATCAAAACCCATATCTCTATAATGTCTATAAGCAGAAAGCCCAGATTTTCCTGCACCTAAAATAGCAATTTTTTTCATTTTATAATCTCACAAAAAAATCTGTTTTAGAAACTTTTGTTTTTATATGGTGTATCTTAGGTATGCGGTGTATGATAATACATAAATACCTAAGATATGTCATAGAAAAGCAAAAAGGCTAAAATTTTTATATATCCAACAGTAATAAAGCAATTACACACATAACTATTGTAAAAATCCAAATTCGTTTAACTACGGTAATTTCAGAAATTCCTTTCTTTTCAAAATGGTGATGGATAGGCGCCATTAAAAAAACCCGTTTGCCCCGCAGCTTATAGCTGTAAACTTGAATAATAACCGATAGACTTTCAATTACTAAAAACAATCCAGCTACTGCTAAAAAAAGCTCTTGTTTTAGGCTTACGGCAATAATACCCAAAGTGCCTCCAATACCTAGCGATCCAACATCACCCATGAATATTTTAGCCGGATAAGCATTAAACCATAAAAATCCAAGCATTGCTCCAATTAATGCAGCGCATACTACTAAAATTTCTATAATATTATTAAAATAAAAAATAGAGCTGTATAGAAATTTCATATAAAAACCAGGAGTAATAATCAGCACTATTACTAGCATAAAAGCAACTAGAATAGTAATAATTACCATGCTGGCAAGTCCGTCAAGACCATCAGTTAAATTAACACTGTTTGCAGTGCCAACAATTACAAAAGCGCCGAAAAATAAAATGCCAAACCCAACATAAATATAGAAACTGCTAATAAACGGAAAAAATATACTTTTGGCAATTTCAGGAGGATACTCTAAAACTAAATAATACATGGCAGACAGAGAAATAGCTGCTCCAATAAGAAGCCGCAGTTTTCCATTTAATCCTTTAGAGTTTTTGAAGGCAAGTTTTAAGAAATCATCAGTAAATCCTAACAAGGTAAAACCTGCTGAAACCAGCAAAATAATTACAATTATATTATTCATGATGCCTATCCAAGCAAGTGCAGAAACCCAAAAAACCGCCATAATTAAAAGTCCGCCTAAAGTAGGAGTGCCCTGCTTTTGCATATGGGTTTGCGGTCCATCGCTGCGTATGGGCTGGAGGAAATTTTTTGAAAGTTTAACCAGCTTAATATAGGGTTTGCCTAAAATAAGCATTAAAATTAAGGCAGTAAGGAAAGCAAACCCTGCCCTATATATAACTGGAATATTGCTTAAAGCTAACAAATTTAAAACAGTCATTTTCTTCTCATATTTTTATCATCAAGGCAACAAAACAACATTATAAATTATCCAGCGGGTTTTGTAAATATTTAGATATGTTTATAACACCGCTTCCCAGCGATCCCTTAATAAAAACTAAGTCTCCCTCTTCTATAATATTTTTAAGATAAGCCATAGCATCTTCAGTATTATTAAAATGCTGCGCTTTTGTATCTGCTATTGCCTTATAAAGATGCTCCATTAAATCTCCTACTAAAATAATTTCTTTAATATTTGATATACCAGCAAGAGAATCTTTAAGTTTAATATGCTCTTCCTGTGCACGAATACCTAGCTCTAACATACTGCCCAAAATAATAATTTTTTTACTTTGAGAGTTCTGTAAAGATAAAAGCGCACTATTCATAGATTTAGGATTAGCATTATAGGAATCGTCAATTAAAACGATATTTTTATCATTAAATTTAATTTGCAGAATTTCACCGCGACCTTTAGGTATTTTAAAATCAATAAATTTTTCTAAGGCTTTTGTAATATCTGCATGCAGCTTTTTAGCAATTCCTAGTGCCAAAGTTGCCAGCATAGCGTTATGCTGGGTAATGGAGTTAATTTTATAAACAATGCCTTCCCCAAAAATATTAGCATAAACCTCTATTTGATAATTTTCTAACAGTTTTGTAGATTCTACATAAATATCAGCATCTTTATTGCTCTGCGAAAAAGAAATTATTTTTTTAATGCCATGCTCTATAGCTTTTTCCTTTAAAAAGCTGAAATATGAATTATCGTAATTAAGAAATAATAAAGACTGCGCATCCATGCCGTCCATAATTTCGGCTTTGGCAGCAGCTACGCCATCTAGTCCATCCTTAAAAAATTCAGTATGAGCGGAGGTAATTTCGGTAATAATACCAACTTGCGGCTGCAAAATATGCGATAAATATGAAATTTCTCCGGAACTGCTCATTCCCATTTCATACACGCCGAACTGTGCTTCATCTTTAATGTGGGCTACCGAAAAAGGCAAGCCAATATGATTATTATAATTGCCAAAAGTTGCAGAAACTATATTACTTTTTGCTAAAACAAACGCTAGCATTTCTTTAAGAGTAGTTTTGCCAACACTGCCGGTAATACCAATTAGCACGCCGCCTTTTTCTTTAAATGCTTTAGCATTATAAGAAGCTATTTTAGCTAAAGCAATCAGCGTATCTTTAACAATTATAAGGCTGGAAAAGCTAAGTGTGTTTTGCTTATAGTATTCTTCCTCAATAATTAAGGCAGCCGCTCCTTTAGCAATGGCAGTTTGCAGATACTGATGACCGTCGTTATTGCCTTTAATAGCAATAAAGCAGTCTCCCTGCATGATGGTTCTGGTATCTATAGAGTAATTTTTAAAACTGAAATCTCCGGTAATTTTTACTAAGTTTTCACCTAAGGCAGCGCTCAGCTGTTCTTTATTTAACTGCATTCAATATCTCCAGAATAGTTTCACTATCATTAAAATGATGCTTTTTATCGCCGATTATTTGATAGTCTTCATGACCTTTGCCAGCTACCAGCAGAATATCGCCCTCTTGCAAGTCTTGCAATGCCTTAGCAATGGCGGCGGCGCGACCGTCTATATTATAAACAGCTAAACCTTCTTTGTTAATTATACCCTTCTCAACCTCATTTCTAATATCACCAGCATTTTCAAAACGAGGATTATCGTCAGTTATATACACAGTATCTGCTAATTCTGAAGCAATTTTCCCCATAATTGGACGCTTAACTTTATCACGATCACCACCGCAGCCAAACAGCACAAAAAGTTTTTTATGCGCTTCTTTTTTAAGAGTTTTTAAAACCTTTTCTAAAGCATCAGGCTTATGAGCATAATCTACAAAAATTTTAGCATTAATTTTTTGCTGAGGAACTAACTCTAATCTTCCCCTAACTCTTTTAACAGAAGGAGCAATTTTAATTAAATCTTGCATGGAAAATCCTTGCGATAACAGCATTCCCATTGCACATAAAATATTATAAACCTGAAACTCTCCCATCAAATTAATACTAAATTCATACTCCTTATTTTGATACAATATTTGAACAGTTTGAAATGTATCTTCTTTATGAATTGCAATAATTTTAATATCTGCCCCTTTAAAGCCATATTCAATAACCGATTTGCCAGCTTTGCATGCCATTTGGCTAAGTTTTGCCCCATATTCATCATCGGCATTAATTACTGCAGCAGCTGATAAATCGCTGGTATAAAGACGGGCTTTTGCAAGAAAATATTCTTCCATGCTCTTATGATAGTCAAGATGGTCTTGGGTTAGGTTAGTCCAGCCAGCAACTTTAAATTTTATGCCGTCTGTCCTATGTTGCGCTAATCCATGGGAAGAAGTTTCGGTAATTACATATTTAATATTGTTTGCAGCAGCAGTTTTAAAGTATTCAACTAAAGCATTAGCGGGCGGGTTGGTTAAGCCTTCGTCTATTTGCCTATCACCGATATAAGTTCCCATCGTGCCGATTACCATATTTTTAATATGCAGGTGTTTTAAAAACTGCGAAACAAAAAATGATATAGATGTTTTGCCGCTAGTGCCTGATACTGTTAAAATATTTTCGGGAATATATTCAGCGTTTAAATAAAAAATGGCTCTCGCAAGGAAATCTCTAGTGTTTTCTACATAAATTAAGTTTTGATACGGCAGTTTATTTATATATTCTTTAGGCACAACGGCTGCAGCTGCTCCATTTTTGAGTGCAGTCTCAATAAAATCAATACCATTGAATTTTTCACCAGCCACCGCCACAAAAATACTGCCAGCTGCCACTTGCTGCGAATTATCGGTAATGTTGGTAATTTCTACATTTAAGTCTATTAAATTAACATCTATAGCCGGATAAAACTCCAAAATATCTTTAATTTTCACCGATTTCTCCTTGTTTTACATAATCAACAATACTTTTTTGAGAGTTAATATTTACTTGCGCTGTATCATCAGAGATTTTTTCCATTGCCTCAACCGTTGCAATTTTAGAAATAATGCTTTTCACTAATGGCGCAGACAGTGCTCCTCCCGTTATATTATAGTTATTATAAGCCACGCGTTTAGGCTCGTCTATACTAACTATCACAACATATTTCGGTTTATTGCTAGGAAAAAAAGCCACAAAAGACGCCACCACTAAATTTTTTTGATACTTGCCGCCTACTTGCTTTTCTGCAGACCCGGTTTTGCCGCCCACAGAATATCCTGCCACATCACCCCGTCGTCCGCTGCCCTTCGCCACAACCAAACGCAGCATTTTACGCATCTGCTGTGAAGTTTCTTCAGACAGAACTCTTTTTGCAGGAATATTTTCATCGTTTCTTTTTAAAAGAGTTAAAGGAATATAATTGCCGCCGTTAATCATGGCAATAAAAGAATTAACATACGCAGCTTGAGAAATAGCCAGCCCATAGCCATAGGATACAGTCATGGAGTTCAGCTCATTCCATTTGCTGCTGGTTAAACTTGGAGTTTTTTCAGCAATTTCAAGACTGGTTTCCTTAAATAAATTAAATTTATTTAAGTAATATATTTGCGTATTAACTCCTAGTTCTTTCATCATAATAGATGTGCCAATATTGGAAGAATACATTAAAACCTCAGGCACATTAAGCACTTTATCCATGTAAGAAAAATCGGTAATTAAAAATCCTCCGTTAACAATTGGTTTAGAAACATCAAACAAATCTTCAACTCTATATGTGCCATTTTCTAGCGCCATCGCTACGCTGAACACTTTCATGATTGAACCAAACTCAATTAATCCTTGAGTTGGATAGTTAAACATATTATTTATGTTAATATCCACTCTATCGTTAGGATTAAAATCTTCCAGCGAAACCATTGCCAAAACCTCACCGCTATTAGGATCGGCAATCATGCCATAGCCATGCTTTGACTGATTTTTTGCCATAGCCTCGCTAATAGTTTCGCGAAGGATTCTTTGCATTTTTAAATCAACTGACAGTTGAATATTCTTTTCGTAAAGATCATCATTAAAAGAATTCTCAATGCCGCTAACCCCTTTGCCATCAATATCTGTCATGCCAACAATATGTGAAAACATGCTGCCGTAGGGGTAAAATCTTTTAGTATCTTTTTGGAAATAAATCCCTAAAACTCCTTGATATTTTAAGTTTCTATCCTCTTCCTCGCTTATATTTCTTTTTACCCATAAAAAAGAGGCAGTAGAATTTACCATTTTATTTGCCGTAGCCTCATTAATAGCTAATGCACTTACCAATGCTGCTATAGCTTGATTTTTATCTTTAATATCTTTCGGTCTTATATACACAGAGGTAGAGGGAACTTCAATTGCCAGCACATTGCCACTTCTATCTAAAATATCATGGCGGGGAAGTTTCGTTTTGCTGCCAGAGTAATGGGATAAATTTTTTTGATAGCCAATAATTGAAAGATAAATCAGCTTAGCAATAAGAATAAAAAAGATAAAAAAGATTGTATATACTACATAATGTAATCTTTTTTTAAGAAAAGAGTTATCAATGCTTGCCATTTTATTATTCTATTGTAGGTTTTACTCTTTTTTGGAGAATCGATACATCAGACTGCTTAATTTCTTTAACTAAATCTGGCAGATACTTTTTAGAAAGCGCCTGCAGGTATTCTTTGTTATTTAGATAGTGCCATTGGGCTTTAAGAGATTGCAGCTCTTCGTAATTTTTGTAAATTTCTTTATTCAGCCTAACAATCCTTATTTCCATAAATTTTTGCTTTAGTGCCAATATGGTGGAAATTAAAACTAAAAATACCATAATAAATATACAAATATTTAAGAGATTTTTCATAATATCCTTTCAACTACCCTTAATTTTGCAGATCCTGACGGCGGATTAATGGCAGTTTCTTCCGTTGATGGTAAAATCGGCTTTTTGGTTAATATTTTAAACTTAGAATTAGTTGTAGCAGGATTTAGTTTATAATTAGTAAATTTTTTTACTGTCTCACCATTTTCGTTAAAAAAATCTTTCACAATTCTATCCTCAAGGGAATGAAAGCTCACAACAAGCAGTTTCCCATGAGGATTAAGATAATCATAAGCCTTTTTTAAAGCTGTCTGCAATTCATGCAATTCATCATTGATATAAATTCTAATAGCTTGAAAAGTTTTAGTAGCTGGGTCTATGCTGCCTTTGCCGCCAACTACACCACGCACAATATCTGCCAGCTGCTTTGTGGTTTTTATTTCCTCAAGTCCCCTTTTATAGATAATTTTTTTAGCAATCTGCTTTGCCTTGTGCTCTTCGCCATAATAGAAAATAACATCTGCCAAAAGTGATTCTTCAGCTTTATTTATAAAATCGTAAGCAGTTATTTTGTTTAAACCCATAGCCATAGATAAATCGCCGTCATTTTTAAAAGAAAATCCCCGGGCTGAATTATTAATTTGCATGGAAGAAAATCCTAAATCCATAATAATACCGTCAACTTTAATGTTAAGAGAATCTAAGATTTTGGGATAATTAGAGAATGTTTCTAAAAAAAATTTAAACCTATCGGGGTATTTTTTGGTTAGATCTTCTGCAAATGGCTGCACAGTTTCATCTCTATCTATGGCAATTACTTGCGTGTTAGGATTTTCTAAGATATAAGTGCTGTAGCCTCCTGCGCCAAAGGTGCAGTCAAGGTAAGTTTTCTGCATCCCATTTTCTTGCGAAAGATCTAAGGCAGTTAAAACTTCTTTAATCAAAACAGGAAAATGCGGACGGCTTTGTTTAAGATGTGCTAGGTTAAGTGTTATCATTCTCGTCATGCCGTGCTACGACACAGCATCCAATTCCATGATTATTCAACAAAATGCAACTCATCGGTTGCAACATTCTGCGAATGGACGCCGTGTCGTAGCACGGCATGACGAAAAAGGTCTCCAAATTTTAATCGTCAGATGGTCTATAAGCCGAGTTCTGTAAGCAGCTTTGAATCTATTGAGCTTTATATTTAGAAGTTTTGTCCCGTAGCATACCCGTAGTATGTGAGGGGCAAAACTTATGAATATAAAGCCAAAATATTCAAAGTTGCCCGGTAATTATTTATCTGGGGTTAGTGTTGCCAATAACCTCGTGCGACCTACCATAATAGCCCTCAGAAACATGGGTGTTTGCCAGTTTTTAAGGCTGACAGACTCTATTTAACTTGGTCTTGCTTCAAAGAAGGTTTACCCTGCCTTTTCTGTTGCCAGAAAAGCGGTGGGCTTTTACCCCGCCATTTCACCCTTACCCTAATCATATACTTAAAGCAAGCACATTATTTAGGGCGGTATATTTTCTGTGGCACTTTCTCTTAGGTTGCCCTAGCCGGTAATTATCCGGTCTTTTGTTTCTGCGAAGCTCGGACTTTCCTCTGTTTAATAAAAAACAGCAATTACCCAACCATCTGACAATCTAAAGATAGTTTATATATAAAAATATTGCAATAGAATCTTTGAAATTAAAAATTTTGCATTTATTAAGGTTTATATTTAGAAGTTTTGCTCCTTAGTGTATGTTTAAATACATGATAGGCAAAACTGATGAGTAGAAAGCCAAGATATTCAATATTTACTTATCAACTATTTTAACTATAACCATATTATTTGTTTCAATATTTGCTAAGGTTTGATTGATATTATCGGCGGTCATTGCGGCATAAAGTTTTGCAAATTCAGCATTGCGATTGAGGTTAATTCCTAGAAACTGCATTCTATTAAGGTATGAGGCGATGCTTCTGTTATTTGTAAAAACCCGCAGTTCATTATCCAGCATCCAATTTTTGGCTACAACAATATCTTTAAAGTTATATTTTTTGTTTTTTAAACCATCTAAGGTTTGCTTAACTGCATTTATAGCATCATTAGTTTTATCAAGAGATGTCCCTAAACTAACCAGCCAATAATTGCTAATGCTGTCTTGCTGCAGGCTGCTGCTGACCGTATAAACTAAACCCTTTTTATTCCTTAAATTATCAAATAATAAGGAGTCTGGCATTAATCCCATATAAGTATTTACAAGCCTAGCATAAGGAAATAAGGGAGAATCAAATCTTGGCGAGTTAAAGGCTATTAGAACCTCACTTTGTGAAGCTCCGGCAAGGGGAACTTCAATTATTTTATTAGTAAAATTCGGCTGGATATAGTCTAAAGCTAAAAACTCCATATCCCCTTTCGGCAGACTGGCAGCAATTGCGCTAAGTTCTTTTTCAACTTCGCTCTTTGAAATATTCCCGCTGATTGCCACATACATATTATCTTTTGTAATTACCTTAGACTTAAAATCTTTTAAGATTTTTGGAGTAATTTTACTAATGCTATTAGGCGTGCCATTCACATCTCTAAAATACTCATGACTGCCAAACAGCTGATTACGCAAGGCTTGTGCCACAAGAAACTTCGGTTGCTGCGACCTTATGTTATATTCCACAATAGCATTATTTTTTGTTAAAGTAATTTCTTCATTACTTAAATTAGGAGAATTAAGAATTAGCTTCAGTAAGTTAAAAGCCCTGCTTTTATAGTAATTTAAAGCAGTTATTTCAAAAGTAATAGAATCACGGCTTGCGGATGTATTAATTTTAATTGAATACTCTTCAAACATTCTAGCAAATTCTAAAACCGAATAACCGCCAGCTCCTGCTATCATGGCATTGGCTAAAAAATTACTTAAACCCTCGTAGTTTTTAGGGTCAAGCGCTGCCCCTCCCTTAAAGGTTATATTAATGGAAATAATATTATTATCGTTATTTTCGTATAAAAGAACATTGTTAAGTCCTTTTATTTGCGGAGTTTGCACAGCAGAAATAAAACTTTCAGATGAGGCAGTAATTATATTATCTGAACTCTCTTGTCTAGAATAAGATAAAACGGCTACTAAAAATATTAAGCCAATAAGGATAATACCGTATTTAATAATTGGAGCTTTTTTAGTTTTATTAATATTCTGAGGCATAAAAATTATTCTCCGTGGGCTGTAGCAAGAACATAGCGGGCATCTTTAAGATATTTATTATAGGTATTGCGGACATCATTTGGCGTAATATTATCTAAGTTATTAACAAATTTTTGGGTTTCTTCATAAGTTAAACCGGCATTAAGATACCTTGCAATCATAAATAGATACTGCATATCATCTTCCCGCATCAGCTCAAGGGTATCTTTAATACGATTAACGCTTAAGCGTAAATCTAGCTGATTAAAGCCATTACTTAAAGTTTTATTAAGAATTTCATTAAAAGCAGCTGTTGCCTGTTCACTATTTACCCCTTTATTCGGAACTAAGGTAAAAGTAAAGGTGCTGCTGCCTTTTTGCTCATCGTTATAATTAACAGAAAAATCAACTAAAAGTTTTTTTTCTAAAACAAGATAGTTATAAATTTTGCCAAATTTTGAAGATAGCAAATCTTGTAAAATTATCAAAGAATAGGCGGCTTTTTTATCTTTAGAAGTATCGTTAATTAAAGACGGCACCAAATAAGATTTAGTAATAATCTCTTGATTTACTCTTTTATCTTTAAAAGCCACAGTAATATCAGCAGTATAAGTTTCTTCGCTGGTTTTTGCCCTTATAAAAGTTCTGCTTTCCTTAGGGATTTTACCATAATAAGTATCAGCTAATTTTCGCACCTCAGTAAAATCTACATTACCGATAATAAAAACCTGCGCATTGCTTGGAGTATACCAAGTATCATAGAAATCTTGAATATCGTGAAGGGTTAGCTTTTTAAAGTAATCTTCATATCCGATTAAACTTCTGCCATAATTAGTAGTTGGAAAAAGATACCGCCGCAATGTATCATAAAAAACACTATAGACATTATTTTGATACATTTTCGCTTCCTGCAGAATAACCTGCTTTTCATTTTCCACCAGTAGCTCATTAAGCTGCAGCCATTTCATGCGATCAGCTTCAAACTGCATTACACGCTGCAAATGACGGGCAGGAAGATTAAAATAATAAAGAGTAATATCGTATGATGTAAAAGCATTATAATAGCTGCCGGTTTCTTTAACCATTTGAGCTAAATCGGCTTTAGAATAGCGGTTCGTGCCTAAAAACATGGCATGCTCTAAAAAATGTGCCAGCCCTTCTTTAGCGCTGCGTTCTTCAATTGACCCCACATTGTAGGCAATGGCATGGGTTATAATCGGGCTGTTAGTTTTAATAACATGAACAACCAAACCGTTAGGCAGTGTGAAAGTATCGTAATCACTAGCATATGCCGTGCTAATAAGCATAAAAAATAAAGCAGCTAATTTTAGGAAAAATCTCATGTTAAGCCCTTAGCGGTTGTATTTTTTATACTCTGAAAGTTTATTATCTAAGGCTTCGCCTTGATGGTTAGAAAAAATCCGTTCAATAAAGCTAGGGCTGCGATAAGTAAGCCCAAGAGATTCTTCATCTAGTTTTTGGCGGACTTGCGATAAATCTTGATTCGCTCCTGCTAATGCTAAAAACTTCTCATCACCTTGTGATAGCTGAATGCTTTTTTTTCTCTGCGGCGATAAGCTATCGCTCATATTATTCTCAAACAATAAAGACTGCACGCGATTTTGCCCCTCTTTAATAAAGCGGCGTTCATCGGCAATTTCTTGTGAAGATAAATAATAAATAGGCGGCATGGAAAGCGGCTGATAAGAATACATGGTAAAAGGATCTAAAGCTTTTTTGGTTACAATAAATCCGCTTTGCGTGCATGCCTGCAATGCCAGCAAGCATCCGCCGATAAGGTAAATTTTAAAAGTATTTTTCATAGTATATTTCAATTGGTTTTCTTATTCATTATAACATTTTTTATAATAATTAAAGCACAAAAATTAATATAAATATCTGCTAAGTTAAATATAGGGAAACTATACTGTCCCCAAAAGACATGAATGTAGTCTATAACTCCGCCAATTCTTAGCCTATCTATAAGATTTCCAATACTTCCTGCCAACAGCAGGCTTAGTGCAATTATCATTTCAATCCCTGCTACTTTATAGAAACTTATAATTAAATAAGTAGCTAAAATAATTGCAGCAAACGAAATTATGGCAATGAGCTTATAATCAAGCCCGTCTAAAAAACTGAAACTAACCCCTGTATTAATAATATAGCGGATTTCTAAAAATGGTAAAATTTTGATATAATCGTAATAAAGACCCATATTTACAGAAACAATATATTTAACCAGCTGATCTAAGGCTACCAAAACTGCTATGCTGCACAGTAATACCAATAATTGTTTTTTGGTAAAAGATTTTAATAGTTTCATGCTATTTCTCAAAAATTTACTTTTTAAATACTACGCTTTCGCAGCGGCTGCATAAGTGATTTTCAGTTAACTCATCATAAAACTTCCAGCACCGCTCACATTTCTCACCATTGGCATTTGCGAATTCCACAAAAACATTCTCCACATCAGCATGTGAGTATAATCCCTCTTTCGCTTCGCTTAAATCTTTAATTACGATATTTGAGGTAATACAAATATCAGCAAAATTAATGCTTTCTACAAGCCTCTTATCTTCTGCCAATAGATACACAATCGGTGCTGCCTCTAGGGAAGAGCCAATTTCTTTATTTGCCCGTTTTAGCTCTAAACAACCCATTACTACTTTGCGGATTTTTTTGATTCTTTCTAATTTATCAAAAATTTCCTCAGCCTGCCATGAACTGTGTGCCGTAGGAAAATTGAACAAAAACAAACTTCCCAAGTCAACAAGGTATCTTTTCGCATAGGCTTCTTCCATAGTAAAAGGAATAAACGGTGACAGCCACTTCAGCATAAAGTTAAACAGAATATTCAGCACAGTTAAGGTAGATTTGAAACCCTTTGAGTTTTCAGCATCGCAATAAAGAATATCTTTTTTAATATCAAAATAAAATGCTGATAGATCACTAAGCATAAAGTTAAATAAACGGTTAAAAAAACTATGAATCGTAAAACTTTCTGTAAAAGTCTTTTCATACAAATCATCTATAGAAAACACATTATGCAAAACCCATTTATCAATATCTGCAAGATCTTCATAATCTGCATCTTCTTTATAATAAGTTAAATTTGCAATTAAATACCGCAAAGTATTGCGGATTTTTCTATAAACCTCTGCCTGCTGGGTAAGAATATTTTTACCGATATAAACATCTTCCGTAAAATCGCTGCTTGCCACCCAAAGTCTTAAAATATCTGCGCCAAAATCTTTAATTACGCTGGCAGGAGTAATTGTATTCCCTAGTGATTTTGACATTTTCTGCGCTTTTTCATCAAGCGTAAAGCCATGAGTAATAATTTTTTTATAAGGAGGCACGCCCAGCAATAGCAAAGACATTATCAGCGAAGACTGAAACCAGCCGCGATGCTGGTCTGTTCCTTCCAAATAAATATCTGCCGGAAATTTCATGCTGTTTTCTTTTAACACATAATTATGAGTAAGACCAGAATCCATCCAAACATCAACCACATCCATTACCGCAGTGTAATCTTCCTTATTGTATTTAGCCGTTAAAAATCTGCGCGGGTCGCCATCAAACCATACAGATGAACCTCCCTCAGCAAAAGCGTTAATAACATTACTAAATACCTCGCTGTCAATCAGAGGTTTATTAGTTTCACGATGCAAGAAAATTCCTAAAGGCACCCCCCAAGTCCGCTGCCGTGAAATACACCAATCGGGGCGCGTTGCCACCATAGAAGCTAGTCTATTTTTGCCAGATTTTGGAAAAAATTCTACAGAATCAAGGCTTTTGAGAGCTTTTTCTCTAAAATTATTTTTATCCATATTTATAAACCACTGGGAAGTAAGCCTATAAATCAGCGGAGCTTTTGAACGCCACGAATGCGGATAGGAATGCGTCATTTTTTCATGCAGCAGCAAATTATCACCCAAAGCCTGAAGGACTTTAGAGTTTACTTTAAAAATATGTTCCCCTGCAAAATGCGGAGTTGCTTTGCTGAACACACCATCATCTTGCACAAATTCTAGCGGCGTAATTTTATTGTCTTGGCATAAATAAAAATCGTCCTCACCGTGTGATGGAGCAATATGCACTAAGCCCGTTCCAGTAGCAGTTTCTACAAACCCTCCTGCTAGGGCAGGCACAACTCTATCATAGCCGGCAATACTATACAACGGATGGCGAAGTGTAAATCCTGCTAATCCAGTGGTTGTATCAAGCAGTTTAAAAGAAACTTGCATTTTGCTAAATAAAGTTTCAGCTAAATCAGTTGCTACAATTAATTTTTGACTTGCAGATATAGAAGATTCCGCACTTGGCTCAACTGCGTAAAGTCCATAAACAATTTCTTCACCATAGGCAACGGCTTGGTTAGATGGCAGCGTCCATGGAGTTGTTGTCCATATAACCACACTAGCATCATTCCAATCAGCCAAATTACTAGGAGATGCTGCTACTTTAAAAGCCACATAGGCAGTATCGGAGGTTTTATCTTGATACTCAACCTCTGCCTCAGCCAGAGCAGTTTGTTCCACAACCGACCATAATACCGGCTTTTTACCCTGATAAACAATGCCGTCCTTTAATAGATTCAACACCGCACTTACAATAACTTTTTCTGCTTCAAAGTTCGTAGTTAAATAAGATTTATCATAATCGGCAAGTATGCCTAGCTGTTTAAATTCTTCCTTTTGCACAGCTACCCAGCCAAGTGCAAAATCTTTACATTCAGTACGGAACTGCTGAATATCTACATCTTCTTTTTTTAAGCCTTTTTCCTTATATTTTTCTTCAATTTTCCACTCAATGGGTAAACCATGACAATCCCAGCCCAAAACAAAAGGCGTATTGTAGCCTTGTGTGATATAAGATTTAACAATAATATCCTTGAGGATTTTATTTAAAGCATGACCAACATGCAAGTGTCCGTTAGCGTAAGGAGGACCATCGTGCAGCACGAACTGCGGAGAGTTTTGATTTTTGGCAATAATTTTATTGTAAATATTATTTTCCGCCCATGCTTTTAATACATTTTCTTCTAACAACCCTAGATTCGCCTTCATGGCAAAATCGGTTTTCGGCAAACGCACCGAGCTTTTTATATCTTTTTCCATTTTTAATAACCTTATAGTTTTTTAAATTTATTTATATTACTGTTTATCTATATAACCTTGGCAGTCTTCGCAATAATCACCATCGTTAGTTAATTTATAACAACGAGGGCATTCATTACTTACATAATCATCGTCTTCATTGACACCAGAGGAACTACCTAAGTAAAACTCCTCATTACATTTAATACATCTAAACTCTTTTTCTAAATATTCCAGATGAGATATATCATAGGCTATTTTACCAAGAATATAGTCTCTAGCCTCAAAACCACATTCAGAACATTCATAATCATAATCACAATCTCCATTTTTCCAAAGATTTGTATATCCTGCTTTGTCATAAATCTTTTTAATATCTTCCACATCGTTTATATTTAAAATTTCATTTAATAACTCTGTGAATCCTGAATTTTCATATAATTCAATAATAATCTCGTAATTATCTTTTAACAAATTAGATGTATATTCTAAAAATCTATCATGAAATTCTTCATTTTCATTTAATAACTCTATTATCTTATAATTTTTATCTTGTTTTGTAATGGATAAAAAGGATTTGTCATATATTTCTGCAAGCTCAAAAATATCATATTTCTCTAATAGTGCTTCAATTACCCCTTGATTCTTATTGCTATTTATAGCTATTGCAAGATTATACCTTACTCCATTTTGATAATTTTCAATTTCATTTATATCTTGTAAATATATATTTTCTATAGCGTTTTTTATTATTACAGATTTATTAAGATTTCGCTTTATTGTATATATAAAATTAAGGAATATATTGATAATTTTATCATAATCTATTTTATTATAGTGATCATTTATAAGATAATAATTATGCAATATATCATTTCTTAATTCTCTTAGATTATTTATACCCTTTTTATCTATTTTAGCTTCAACTATTTTCCTTATTGATTTTAAATCATCATACTTCCTAACTTCTACACTTAAATTGTCATGTTTTAACTTAGAAATATCTAAAAATTTAGAAGAACACCCTAAAAAAGAATATAAATGAATACACATAGGTAGAAGTTTATATTCTTCGCTATTTTCATTATGCTTAAAATAGTAAATAAATTTTTCTAATGCTTCTATAACTTCATTATTTATCATAATTTATTTACATTTTTTGTAATGGTTTTTAAGTCTTTATTTAACCTGCTTTCTACTTTTTTAATATCTTCTTGAGGCATCAGATTTTCTGGGAAAATATTATCTTTTAATAAAGCATCTCTAATTAACTGATTGCTTTGATTATGCTGTTCTGTAATATTTTCTTCACCTTGCAGATCTTTTTCTTTTACATTATAGTTAGACATTTGAGTTGCTAGCTTCTTGGCAGTTATAGCAATAGGGTGCAGAAAGTCTGCTAATGGTCTATTATTATATTTCTCTGGAATACCTAACTTTTCTTTCATTTGTTTTGTAGTATTACTGCCGAATAATACCTCATCACCTTTGCTTCTAATTCTAGCAAAGCCTTTATCATCAACTCCTCTTTGATAAAGTTCTTCCGAGAATATCCTTTCTGCTTCTTTTAACTCATACCTTTCTAAAACCCGCTCATAGTCGTCTTTTCTTTGCATTACAAGTTCAAAGTTTCTTGTTTGCACGGCAAAGTAGTTTTGAGCAAAAGCAATTTCTTCCTTACGGGAATCACCGTTTTGAGCGGTTAAATAACAAGCATAGCGGGTTAGTTTGTAATCCTCTAACTCTCTTGCAGCATTTGAGCCTATTTTGACCATTTTGTTGACGCCAACGAAATGGTCTAACACATTGATATTATTACCTTTGCAAGAAATTTTAGCTTTATCTATTACTAATTCAAAATTTCTCCAATCGGTATAGTTTAGAATCTTCTGCAAATCTCTAGCATAAATAAATTCAATGCCGTTTTCATCAAACTGCCAAATACCTTCTAAATCTTCAAATTTATTCTTAAATATTTCTATGCCCATGATTTCTCATCTTTAAATTTTGTCATAATTTTTCAAAATAATTAATAGCAAAAATTTTGTCTTGGTTTAACTGGTTTTTTAAATCCTCCAGCGAGGCAAATTTTTGCTCGATTCTAATAAAATCAATAAATTCTACGCTGATGCTCGCCTCGTATAAATCGCCCTCAAAATCAAATAAATTAACCTCAAGCAGTTCCTTTTTTTTATTAGATACACTTGGACGCAAACCAAAATTAGCAATCGCCTTATATCTAACACCGTCCACAAAGGCATATACCACATAAACCCCATATTTAGGAGCAGCATACTCGGCAATTGATAGATTAGCGGTAGGAAAACCAAGAGTCCTTCCTAATTTATTGCCGTGCATAACGGGGGCGGTAATTTTATAATTATGCCCTAATAAATTATTCGCCAATTGAATATTGCCCTCGCCGATTAATTTTCTAATGTTGGTAGAAGAGTAGGCAATATCAGCGTTATACATCTGCTTTTCAAGGCATATATATTTAATTCCAGTATGTTTAGATAGTTCTGCAATTAAATTTGCATCCCCCAGCCGATTTTTACCAAAATTAAAATCATCACCGGTAATTAACCCTCTCACATTATATTTTTTCTGTAAAATTTCGTGAAAAAATTCATGAGCATTTAAGTTTTGAATTTCTTTAAAAGGAATAACATAAAAACATGGCACGCCAAGATTTTTTAATAGCTCTAGCTTTTCAGCTGTTGATGTTAATAAAAAACCGCAATGATTTTTTAAAGCAATTCTAGGATGCGGGTCAAAAAACATTACACCCCAATTATTCTCTAAACCCATCTCAGCTGCTAAATTTTTGGCAGCTGAGATAATTTTTTGATGCCCGCAGTGCACTCCGTCAAAATTGCCGATAGCCAATACTAAATCTTTCATGGGTTTACCTAAGCAAGCGGACGATACTTAATACGATGCGGCTGTGTAGCGTCTATACCTAATCTTTTAATTTTATCGTCTTCGTAATCTTGATAGTTACCCTCGTTCCAAATCACTTTAGAATCGCCCTCAAAGGCTAAAATATGTGTGGAAATTCTATCTAAAAACCATCTGTCATGCGATATTACCAGAACGCAGCCGGCATATTCTAAAATAGCCTCTTCTAAGGCACTTAGAGTTTCCACATCTAAATCATTGGTTGGTTCATCTAGCAACAGCACATTCGCCCCTGATTTTAACATTTTTGCCAAATGCACACGGTTGCGTTCACCGCCGCTAAGGGAGGCGATTTTTTTCTGCTGGTCAGCTCCTTTAAAATTAAACTGCGCCGTATAGGCTCTACTAGGGATAGTGCGCTTACCAATGGGAATTACATCCATGCCGTCAGAAATTTCCTGCCACACAGTATTATCGTCATTTAGTGAATCCCTGCTTTGATCAACATAGCCCAAAACTACCGATTCCCCTACTCTAATGCTGCCCTTATCGGGATTTTCCTTGCCGGTTAGCATTCTAAAAAGTGTGGTTTTACCGGCACCATTCGCTCCGATAATCCCTACCACTGCTCCCCTTGGGATAATAAAACTTAAATCGTCAATTAGTAATTTATTTTCAAAGGCTTTAGAAATATTTTTTGCCTCAATCACAATTTCGCCCAGCTTAGGACCCGGCGGAATTATAAGAGAAGATTCATAAACCTTATTTTCATTTTCTGCTGATAATAAATTTTCGTAAGCAGTGATTCTTGCCTTATTTTTAGCCTGACGCGCCTTTGGGCTTGCCGATACCCATTCGTATTCTTTTTTAAGAGTTTTCTGCCGTGCAGATTCTTCTCTTTCTTCCTGCGCTAATCTTTTTTGTTTCTGCTGCAGCCATGCGGAATAATTGCCCTCGTAAGGAATGCCCTCGCCGCGTTCAAGCTCTAATATCCAATTGGTAATGTTATCTAGGAAGTATCTATCATGGGTTATAACAAGAACCATGCCCTTATATTCTTTAAGGTAGCGTTCCAGCCAAGCTACCGATTCCGCATCTAAATGGTTGGTTGGTTCGTCTAGCAATAGAATATCTGGTTTTTCAAGCAGAAGTTTGCACAAAGCCACTCTTCTTTTTTCACCGCCTGATAAATTTTTAATATTAGAATCTCCAGCAGGACAGCGTAAAGCGTCCATAGCAATATCTATTTGGCGGTTTAAATCCCAAGCGTCTTTGGCATCTATCTGATTTTGCAGCTGTCCTTGCAATTCTAGCAGTTTATCCATTTCAGCGTCTGTCATTTCTTCGGCAAATTTCATACTTACCTCGTTGAACTGATCAACTAGGGCTTGAATTTCTGCCACAGATTCCATAATATTTTCTTTAACAGTTAAACTTTCATTCAAACGCGGTTCTTGTGCTAAATATCCTACTTTAATACCATCGCGAACCCAAATTTCACCTGTGTATTCTTTATCTAGTCCTGCCACAATTTTCATGAAAGTAGATTTACCCGCACCATTGTGCCCAAGTATCCCAATTTTTGCATCTTCAAAAAATGACAGATACAAGCCTTTTAATATAGTTTTGCCACCTGGAAAAACTTTTTTTACATCTTTCATTGTTAGAACAAATTGTGCCATAGAAAATCCTTAGTTTTGTGAATAAATTCTTCGTCATGCCGATGAAAATCGGCATCCACGAAATTATACTGCAAATAGATGCCGTGTCAAGCACAGCATGACGAATCTTATTGAGCTTTTGTGTATATTTATAAGTATTATAAATATATTTTTGTTGACTTGTCTATATTATTTATGCGGCAATCTTTTAAGAATTTTTTCCCTTACAAAAAACGGTAAAATTGCAATCATGCCAATTAATAGCCGCATTCTTAAAGGAAACAAAATATAGCCTTTTTTCTTGGCAAGCCCAGCAGTAATAATCCCTGCCGCCTGCTGAGCCCCCATTAGAAAAGGCATGCCGAATTTATTCGCCCTTGTAATGCTGCTTTCTACAAAGCCGGGAAAAACTGTGGATACATCTACATTGTAATCGCTCATAAGAATCCGCAAGCCTTCGCCGTAAGATTTAATTGCCGCTTTTGAACTGGCATAAAAAACTGCGGATGTAAGTCCAAAAAAAGCGCTCATAGAACAAATTAAAACTATATGCCCTGCCCTACGGGACTGCATACGTTCTAAAATAGGGTGAACCGTATTAAATACGCCATAAACATTAATATCAAAAATGTTTCTTGCCGTTGCATCAAAATCTGCTACGGAAGATACCCCTGCTGAAACTCCTGCATTAGCAATTATCATATCAATAGTATATTTATCATCAATTTCAATGATATACTCTTTCATACCAGAAGCATCAACTACATCTATTAGTTTGGTAATCAGTAAATCGCCGTATTCCAACAGCTTATTTGCAGCCTCGTTTAACTTAGATTCAGTGCGCCCAGTAATTACTACCCGATTGCCCCCAGCCAAATAATGTTCTGCTAAGGCAAAACCAATGCCGGAAGTGCCTCCGGTGATGAAAATCGTCTGCATATTTAACCTTCTAAATTGGAAAACAAGAAATTATTTTTTTATAAGAAGCCGCCTCTTTATGATTATCTATTAAATCATCAAATAAAAATGCGAACTGTTTATCGCTGCTGCTCATAATTCCGTCAATGGTTTTGCCCTTAATATTCTGCGTATCCATTAAAAGCCTGTCTTCGCCCAGCCATAGATTATATTTTTTCAGCCAGACAACGCTTTCTTGACGAACTGTGCTTTCACGAGCGGTTATATAATAAATATTATCATGGGCCTTGTCTTTAATTAACTGCTGTAAAAGCGAGACGGTAGAATTCTCTAAAATACTAATATTATCTAAGCCGTATTCTCGGAGCTTATTATCTAAAACTTGAAAATACTCATGTTCATCAGCATAATCTTCTTTTTTAAGATTATATTTGCTTTCTAAATGCTTAACCGCTTGTGCTGTATTGCAAATTGTGTCATCTAAATCAAAAAAATATAAATACATACAACCTCTGTTATTTAATTATATCATACTATATAAATACATACAACCTCTGTTATTTAATTATATCATACTGTATAATATAGTTTAATTTTTGTTTTATTTCCATATTTATAATAATTTTGATATTTATCAAAATCATTGCTATACTAAACATAGTATTGTTTAAAGGAGACGAATCATGTTTATTCTAAATATGGCTATATTATTAGTTGTATTAATTTTTCTATTTATATTACAAAGAAAACATATCTCTTTTAATAAAAGAGTATTCACAGGGCTGGTTTTAGGAGCCATTGTTGGAATTTTTATCCATTATACCTCTACTGATGCGATATTAAACAGATCTATGGATATTTATTCTATATTTGCCAACGGCTATGTTAAATTATTGCAAATGCTAGTGTATCCAATTATCTGCGTGGCAGTGCTTTCAGCAATGACCAAAATAGGCGCTAATCAGCAGATGGGAAAACCAATCTCTATAATTATTTTTATGCTGCTGTTTACGGTGGCAGTTTCTGCCCTTGTGGGAATTTTAGTAACCTTAGGATTTGGACTTAACCTAGATTCCCTTACTGCTGCAGCATCACCGGATCAGCAAACTTTAATTAAATTAGCAGCTCGTCAGGAATCTTTCTTTGAACGGTCTTTTTCTTCTATTTTTACTGATTTTATCACCACCAATCCTTTTGCCGATATGACAGGAGCAAGAGGCAACTCTATTGCTTCACTGGTAATTTTCTTTATTTTAGTAGGCATAGCCTATTTGGGCGTTCTTAAGAAAGATCCCCAAACCGCTGAAAAATTCAAATCTGGCATTGATGTGCTTTATAAAATAGTTATGCGCCTTGTGGTAATTGTGCTGCGTTTAACTCCTTACGGAATTTTTGCATTGTTTACTGAAATTGCCGCTACCAGCTCTTACACAGATATTCTTTCTTTAGCAAGTTTTGTGGCAGCAACTTATGCGGCGATTATTATTATGTTTATAATTCATATGATAATTTTAATAATGTTTGGCTTTAATATTTTTACCTATATTAAAAAGGTTATGCCTCTGCTGCTATTCGCCTTTGCCAGCAGAAGCAGTGCAGCATCAATTCCCATGAATATTAGAACCCAAACTGATGCCTTTGGCGTTCAGCCAACCATTGCCTCTATTGGAGCATCTTTTGGTGCAATTATGGGACAAAATGGCTGCGCTGGAATTTATCCGGCAATATTAGCCGTAGTGCTGGCGCCAAGCGTAGGAATTGACCCAACTAGCATAGGATTCATATTATCACTGATTGCCATTATAACCATCAGTTCTTTCGGCATTGCCGGTGTAGGCGGCGGAGCAACTTTTGCGGCAATTGCGGTATTATCAACCTTTAATATGCCCCTTACCCTTGTGGCAATTTTAATTGGGATTGAGCCAATTCTTGATATGGCAAGAACTATGCTGAATGTTAATGATTCCGTGCTATCTTCGTTAGTTGCAGCCAAAGCAACCAAAAACATTAACAGCGATATTTATAATAGCGATACCGTAGTTAAAACAGCAGAGGAGTAGTTTAATGAAAGTTATAATAATCGGAGCCCAAGGCGGTGGCATGACAGCAGCAGCTCGGCTTAAAAGAAATTTGCCATCGGCTGAAGTTATAGTTTATGATTCAATAGACTATGTTAGCTTTGGCGCCTGCGGACTTCCTTATTATATCGGCAATTTTTTTGACAATGAAAAAAATCTGTTTGCAAGAACGGTTGAAGAATTACAGAACACGGGATTAAAAATTTTTATTAAGCATCGTGTGCTATCGGTAGATGAAAAGGCGCAAACGCTTACAGTAAAAAATTTAGAAAACGGACAAAAAAAAGTTGAAAATTACGATAAGCTGATTATTGCCAGCGGAGCAACCCCACGAGATTTTGAAATATGTAATAATACTAATACCTTTACGGTAAAAACCCTTTATGATGCCCATGCAATAAAAGATAAAATAGCTAAAGGCGAGGTTAAATCGGTTTCAATTTTAGGAGCAGGCTTTATTGGGCTAGAATTATTAGAAGCCTTTAAGAATATTCCCAGTGTGGATACAATTAATATTATTGATTTTAAACATAGCTTGACTTCTAACATTTTAGATGATGATTTTGAAGAAGCACTAGAAAAAGAACTGCGGAAGCATAATATTAATATATATTTAAAAGCTCATGTGGAAAAAATTGATAATACTGGAAAAGGTGTGCAAATTAACGCCCATACAAATAATCATAATACAGATGCCCATCATGAAAGTTTTACAATTCAAAGTGATATTTTAATTGTATCTAAAGGATTCGTCCCTAATACGCATTTTCTTGATAATATTACGTTTAAAAAATTACCTAACGGAGCTTTGCTAGTTGATAGGGAAGGCAGAACAAATATTGCCAATATTTATGCCATTGGCGATTGCGCTTCAGTTTATCATAAAATTATTAAGCACGATGTATATATTCCATTGGCAACTATTGCTAATAAAATGGCAAGAGTGGCTGCCGACAGCATTGCGGGAATACCATCTAAATTTACCGGCAGCATTGGATCTTCCATGCTGAAAGTATTAGATGTTGAACTTGGCAAAACTGGGCTTACTGAATATGAAGCCAAAAAGCATAATATTCCATATAACAAAACTTTTGTGGAAGATTATAACCATACTAATTATTATCCAGGCAATGCTAGAGTTTTTATGAAAGTATTGACTAATCCAGATACAGGAGTAATTATCGGCGGACAAATTTTAGGCAAAAACGGCACGGTTTTAAGGATTCATGCTTTGTCAGCAGCCGTTGAAAAAGGCTTAACCGTAGAAGAACTAGGCATGCTAGACTTCGCCTATGCCCCGCCTTTTACAAGAACTTGGGAAGCCCTGAATATTTTAGGGAATGTAGCTTCTGCTAAAAAGAAAGTTTAACCTATACAGTATTATCATGCCGAGAGAGTTGCTGAAGACTCTCGGCTGGTCTCTTACACCATACCGTCATACCCGGTAATTATTGCAAGGTTCTTAAAAGGCGATGATAATTAATGCCGCCTAAATCTCTATCTTCAGTTAGGAAAAATCCTTGTTTAATATAATAGTCTAAAAGATACTCTTTGCCATATTGCACCACAATGGATAATTTAGAAAAACCCTCTTGAGCGGCTTTTGCATAAACTGCCTGTAAAAGATAATGTCCAATGCCTGTATGCTGATGTTTTTGCTGTATGCTTAGGGTATCCATATAGTATTCATCGGCATCAGCTTCTTTAAGATGCTGCAGCATATCTACCACATGTTTAATTTTAGTATAATCTTTAGGAAATTCTGCAATAATAGACGATAAATTTTTATTAAAAGCAGGAATCTTATTGCCGGCATAGCAGGTTGCCTCGCCTATTATTTCATTATCCATTACAGCAACTAGGCAATTGCTATAATGCAGCTGATGCGGCTGATTAGACTTAAAGCATGCCTCCATACAAGAGATGGTTTTATTAGGATTATTTGATGCCATTAAAAAATCGGCATAATCACCTAATGCTTTATACATTAAGCTAACAACATATGCAGCATCTTCTGGCTGGGCTTTAATTACTTTAAGCATTTTTTAAATTCTTGTGCCGAAGTTTAAGAAAATCATTTCTGTTGCATCCATAGGATCTTTTTTAACTGGGAATCCTAAATCTAAGCTAATTACCCCAGCAGGCGAGCGCCAAGATAGACCAACTCCTGCCGATACTCTAATAGTTCTAGAATCTAAAATATAAGGGTTATTAGAAAAATCAGTAACAGTTCCAAAATCGCTGAAAGTATAAACTAATAAACCATACTGCTTAACTCCCGGCATTGGAGTTTCTAGCTGGAATGATCCTCTAAACATATATTTACCGCCTAGAGATTCTCCGGTTGTAGCATCCATAGGTCCAATTCCGCCATAGTTTGCTCCAATTTTAAATCCGCGCAGAGTTGGTCCGCCTAAGTTATACTTATCGATGATTTTTACTTTCTGTCCGTTTAAACCTTCAATAACTCCAACTGAACCAAGGGCAGAGAATACTACATCTTCAAATACCGAGTAATACCATACACTCCTATAGGTATTTTTGATGTAGTCACTATCACCAAACAGTCCTGCATACTCTGTAGTTAAGCTGGCATCAATTCCGCGGGTAGAGAAAATAGGGTTATCGGTGCTGTTATAGGAAAGTGTGTGCGAAATAGAGGATACAAAAGATGTTCCTGCTAATTCTTTAATGCTTAAAGATACATTAGGATTAACATTGTAGATATTTCTGTAGAACAAGCTGTAACCCCATCTTTGCGAGATATAGTCAGTTAACCGATAGCCTAATGATGTAGAAATCCCTTGCTCTAAATTTTGATATAGGGTTAGACTAGATAAATTACTAGCTCCGCTGTCTCTTCTATAAACTGAGGCACTGGCAAATAATTCACGTCCCAAAAAGTAAGGATTGCTAAGAGTTACATTATACATTTTAGTCATTTGTGATAAATTCAAACTAACGCCGAAATAATTTCCAGTGCCGAATAAGTTTGTTTCTGCATAGCTGGCTTCAAATTGTAATCTATCAACCGTTGAGAATCCCCCGCCCACAGAAATTGATCCAGTAGATACTTCTTCTACATTAATATCCAAATTAATTTTACCAGGATAATCTGATGGCGAATCTGAAATATTTACGCTAGAAAAATAGCCGGTTTGCTGCAAATTTCTTTGCGCCATGTTGACTCTATCTTGATCGAAAGCATCTTGTTCAGCAAACTTCAGCTCGCGTCTAATTACATAATCACGAGTTCTGCGATTGCCCGTAATATTAGCTTGATGCACAAATAGTTTATCTTGTTCATCAATTACAAAAACAATATCCACGCGCTTAGAAACATCGTTAAAAATCATTTGCGGTTCAACGCTAACAAATTGATAGCCCAGTGCATTAATTTTATCTTTAATTCTCAACACCTGCCGTTGCAGACGAGAATTTTTAAACCAGTCTCTTCTATCAATAAGCGTAATTTCTTTCATAATTTCTTCCTCATGCGGAAGTAAATCTAAAAGTTTTATATTAAGAGAAACATCACCGAAACGGTAGCGTTCGCCTTCTTCTAAAACATAGGTAATTATAAAGCCGTTATGCATAGAAAGCTCGGAAAAATTTGATAAAACGCTAAAATTAGGATAGCCGTTTTCTAAATAAAACTGCCGTAATAATTCACCGTCATAAAGAATTCTGTTAATATCATAAACATCGCCGGCATTGAATAACCGCCACCATCTTGATTCTTTAGTCAGCATTTGCGATTTTAACTCGCTATCAGGAAAAGCACTATTTCCCATAAAAATTACGGTATCAATTAAAGTTTTGCGTCCCTCTTGAATTCTAAATACAATATCAAGGCGGTTAAATTCCTTATGGACTATTTCAAAATTAACAGCAGCAGAGAAAAAACCGCTTTTATAATATAGTTCAGTAATTCTTTGAATATCTAAATTTAAACGATTCTGTGAAAAAGGAGACCTCTTTTGCGACGAAATTTCTTTCATAAGAACATCGCTTTTTAATTTAGAATTGCCGCTAAAAGTTATGTTATCAATTAAAGGACTTTCAACCACCTTAATAGCTACAATGCCATTTTCAAAGCTGCCATCAACACTCCCAAAAAGATCTGTGGCATATAAAGTTTTTAAATCCGCATTTAGTTTGTCTATGGAATAATCTTCTCCTACTTCTGCAGAAAGGAGAGATTCTATATAATTGGATATAACTCTGCTGTTGCCTTTAATTTGAACTTGCTTAATCTGCGCCGCAAAAACATTCAGCGAAAAGAACAGCACAATTAGGACACAAATAATGCTTTTAAATATTTTCATATAACATAATCTTATTTTAGAATAAAAGAAAATATATCTTTAAGCACCACCAAAACCATTAGGGCAATTAAAAACATAAATCCTATTTGCATTAAAAAACTTTGAATCTTAAAACTGATTTTTTTTCTAGTGATTCCTTGCACTGCATATAAAAGCAGATGCCCGCCATCAAGAGCAGGTATGGGAAGCAAATTAATAATTGCCAAATTCAGCGATAATAAAGACATAAAAAACATCCAAGAATCTATGCCTTTTTTTAAAGAATCGCCCTGCAGTTCTGCAATCTTAATAGGTCCGCCAATATCATCTAAGCTCACCTGACCAATAAATAATTTTCCAAGCCCTTTAAGCATTAAGCCAACTACATCAACATAGGTATTATAGGTGTAAGATAAAGATTTTCCAACCGAATAGCGGTAAGATTTCAAGCCATCCATAGATGCGCTTATTCCTAAAAATCCTACAGTATAGCCGCTTACTTCTTTTGAACCTACTTTAACCTGCAGATTTACATTTTTTGAATCCCGCAAAACTTTTAAATTAAGAGTGTTGTTAGGATTTAAAGAAATTACCTGCTGCAGATCGCTAAAATCTTTAATTTTTTTGTTGCCAGCTTCTAAAATAATATCTTGAGGTTTTAAAATATTATAAGCCGGACTATCTTCTAAGACTTTACCTATTTGCGGAGAAATCGTATGAACTCCCGCAAAAAATGCTATAAAAAATAAAATAAAAATTGGGAAAATTAAGTTGAACAAAGGACCGGCAAAAACAATCAAAAATTTCTGCCACAAAGCCTTAGCCTGAAAAGCATCTTTATCGTGCTCGGCATTAGAATTTTCGGATTCAATCATTTCTCCTTTCATTTTCACATAGCCACCAAAGGGAATAGGGCAAATCTTCCAGCGCGTGCCAGATTTATCTGTCCATCCGAAAAGTTCTCTGCCAAAACCAATGGAGAAAGATTCAACTTTCACTTTAAACATTCTTGCAAAAAGATAATGTCCTAATTCGTGAACAAACACGAGAACAGAAATTAATACAAAAAAACCTAAAATATATTCTTTAATAAAATTTATTGTCTCAACAATCATTCACGCCTTTATATTAGTTTATTAACATATTCAACAGCAATTGCTTTAGATATTGCTACACTCAAAGCAATATCAGCCACACTATTTATATTTGTTGGGATAGTTTTTCCTAGAGTGTATTCTACCACATCTACAATTTTATGAAAACTAATTTTATCTGCTAAATATGATTCTACTGCTACCTCGTTTGCAACATTTAAAGCACAAGGATAATTTTTGCCATATTTTAAAGCCTGCTTAGCTAATTTTACAGCAGAAAATCTTTCCTCATTTAGCTTTTCAAACACTAGGCTAGAAATTGCTGCTAAGTTTAAGGTTTTAACAGAGGTATTAATTCTATGCGGATAGTATAAGCCATAGGCAACAGGAATTTCCATATTAGGATAAGAAAAATGTCCTACAAAACTGCCGTCTTTATAATTTACACCGCCATGTAAAATAGATTGGCGATGCAGCAAAACCTCAATTTTTGCAGCATCCATATTAAATAATACTGCTGCCTCAATTACCTCTAAGGCTTTATTCATAAGCGTAGAAGAATCTATGGTAATTTTTTTACCCATACTCCAAGTAGGATGGCGCAGAGCCTGCTCTTTAGAGACAGTTTTTAAATTTTCCAGTGAGTAATCTACGAAAGCCCCGCCTGAAGCAGTAATTATAAGATTAGCAATATCTTCCTTTTTGCCAGCCATTAAGGATTGAAACAGCGCACTATGCTCGGAATCTACAGGAATAACCTGTGCCTTTGATTTACCCAGCAACTCAGTGGCAAAACTTCCGCCGCATACAATAGCTTCCTTATTAGCCATAGCAATAGTTTTATTAGATTTTAAAGCCGTATAAAAATAAGGAATGCTTTCATATCCGGAAGAGCAGATTAAAATAGTTTCTGAGGTATTTTGTGGGATAAAATTAATAATCTCCTGTGAAGATGCAAAAACTTTTATATTTGTGTTAGCTAGTTCTTTCACAAGGTGCGGATAAAACTGCGCATCTTCAATAAAAACTTTTTCGGCTTGTAAAGCTATAGCTTGCTTAGCAAGGTCTTGATAATTAGACTTCGCTGCTAAGGCTTCTACTTCAAAGATTTCACGATTACGGGCAACCACATTAAATGCCGATTTCCCTACACTTCCCGTTGCTCCAATAATCGTAATTCTTTTTTTCTTCATATAATTAACTTTTAAACATTTGCTTAATGAAATTAATTATATCCTAAAGATATTAATATACTACTAAATTTATAATAGCTTGTTGTAAAAAACTACATCATGATGGAAACTTTACCTCCTATTGTTTACATCACAACTGTGTGATACGCTATATGTATATAATTGTCAAGAGAAAATGGATAAAGGCGTAGCCGGTATGACAATTTTAGAAAGATACCGTATTGTAGCACGGTATGATGGGGATAGTTTAATTACTTATTCAGCAATTTCTGCTGCAAAGTTTGTCTAACTGCGTTTGGTGCTTTTATTAGAGATAGAAAATCTTGCTCAATTTTCTCATTTAATCCGATTGCTACCAAATCGCTACCAAAAATTGCTGCATTGCTTAAGATAGGCTTTAAAATTTCATGAACTTCTGGCAAAGTAATAGCCATGCCTAATTTAATATCTTTCATACAATTTTGCAACTCTTTTAAAAGCGGATCTGGACTTGGCTGAAAAGCCGTTCCATTATCATCAACCGCCAACAAATAGCGCAGCCACCCGGCAATTACAAGCGGAATAAACTTAAGGTTTTGAACTTTCTGCAGCTCTGCATACTTTTTAATGGTTTCACCGAAACGAATACTAATTTTCTGTGAGGTATCAGCAGCAATTCTTTGCGGCATATCTGGAATATTGGGATTGGCAAACCTAACATTTATTACTTCATCAATAAAATCTTTAGGATTAATAATTTTTGGATCTTCTACCACTGGGAGATTTTCGTCATAGCCTAGCCTTTTAATCAACGCATTAAGGTCTGCATCCTGCACTTCATCATAAATTTTATTAAATCCTAATAGACAGCCAAAAACTGCTAAAGCCGTATGCAAAGGATTAAGGCAGGAACAAACCTTCATTAAATCTGCCTTATTAACCGTGTCTCTATCTCCCAATAAAACCCCCGCACTCTCTAGTTGCGGACGCCCATTGGGAAAATTATCTTCTATTACAAGGTAATGTCTTTCTTCGGTGTTTACAAACGCTGCTAGTTCTATACCGCTGCTAGATTTAAAAGGTTGCACACCCTCGATTCCTAAATTTAGCAGCTGCTGCGCTACAATGCTTGATGGCGCAGGCGTAATTCTATCAATCATAGAAAAAGGATAGCTCACAGAATTTAAAGCCCAATTTATAAAATCTTTGCCCACTAAATTATTAGCTTCCCAACCGTTTATTATAGCGGCAACAGCACTTTTTAACCTATCACCATTGTGCGAAAAATTATCTGTAGAAAGCAAAGCAATCGGCTTTGCCTGACTTTGATAGCGAATAAGCAGCAAGCCTGCAAGAATTCCCATAGTTGTTTGCAATTCTAAGAGATTGATAGTTTGAGTATCGCTAATAGCTTTCGGCAGTAAATTTCCATGAGAATCATGCAGACTATAACCTTTTTCGGTAATGGTTAAGCTGACTATTTGCAATGAAGGATTTGTAAAATAATTTTTTAAATGCTGATAATTGCTGATGAATTTATCATCATTTGCCAGATAAAGAGCCTCTGCTGTGGCGTGTATAAGTTCATTCTCAAGGGTTCCATCACTTTTCATAACTGTAGTTAGGCTTTGATTATTATAAGCATGATAATATTCTTCAACAAGATCACGCCCTATAGTTTCAACTACGATAATTCCAGTATTTTCAAGATTTTTTTCTAATAAATCTTGCATTACTTTGGCATGAAAACAACGGTAAAGATTCCCTCCGCCGAAATGAATCCACTTAGGATTTTGCTTAGTATTCTTTTGAATTTCTTTATAGCTATAAGCAGGGAATTTTACACCCCCCTTTAGCCGCTTAATTTCTGGCACTTTAGCTCTCCTATCAATTAAATCTGTAATTTAAAGCATTATAACTTTTATATTTTACACAACACAAAATTTTAATTTCTAACTTTTAGTTTAATAAAAATAATATAATTTCACAATATAAAAATTAGTTTCATTTAATAAAATTAAGTTTAATAAATATTTGAGTAATGAATACCAATCATCATCATACTGTTGAAAAACAGCACCCAAACAGAAAAAGTTAAAATTGGAGTATCACCAAAAGGTGATACGACTAAGCTCGATTCTATGTAGCAACGCTACATAAATTGCAGATTGGTTCAATTGAAATTTTGTTTTTTGTATAATAATTCTATGGATACCGTGTCAAGCACGGTATGACGATAAGCTGTTTTTGAATAATTAGCTTATATATATAATTGTTTTAACTATTTATAAAGCCGAATGTTTTCAGATAACAGAGCTTCTTTAAAGCCGGCAATAGTATTTTCGTAATTTTCAACAAGAGTTTGGTTATCGGTTTTAGATTTTAAATCTTCAAAATGTTGAATTTTGCTATTAATATCTTCTCTATTAATTTTAGATAAATCAATCATTTGATTTTCAGTTACAACAATAAGCTCATCATTTTCTAGTTTAAATCTGCCGCCAAAAATAAAATAACGCGCGGATACATTGCCATTATTAAAAACATAAACAATTCCTGCTTTTAATAAATAAACAAAAACCCTCTCGCCAGCGGTAATTCCTATATCGCCAAAATATCCCGGCAAAACTACCATCTCTACATTTTGTTCTAATAATGTGCCATTATTTGATACTATTTTTAATTTTAAGTCTGACATTAAACTACCATTACCTAATAAATATTCAAAATTTATAAGGATTGAATCTATTTAGCTTTATATTTAGAGGTTTTTCTCCGTAGTGTAAAACCACATGAGGGACAAAACTTATGAATAGAAAGCTCAGTAGATTCAATTCCTAAGCATTTAGTTTTTTGGCTTTCTCTTTAACCTCTGCCAAACTTCCAACCATAAAAAAGGCTTCTTCTGGAATATCATCAACCTTGCCATCACAAATTTCTTTAAAGCCGACTACGGTATCTTCAATACTTACCAAAACTCCTGGTATTCCTGTAAACACTTCAGCTACATGGAAAGGCTGCGAGAAAAATCTTTGGATTTTACGAGCGCGCGATACGGTTAATTTATCTTCATCGGATAGCTCATCCATACCTAATATGGCAATAATATCTTGCAGATCTTTATATTTTTGTAAAGTTCTTTGCACCTCAAGCGCTACAGCGTAATGTTCTTCGCCTACAATATTTGGATCAAGAATTCTTGAGTTAGAGGTAAGCGGATCAATCGCCGGATAAATTCCTAATGCGGCAATTTCACGAGAAAGCGTTGTTGTTGCATCTAAGTGGGTAAAAGATGTTGCTGGAGCTGGATCGGTTAAATCATCTGCCGGCACATAAATTGCTTGAATAGATGTAATAGAACCTTTTACAGTTGAAGTAATTCTTTCTTGCAAAGAGCCCATTTCACTGGCTAATGTTGGCTGATAACCCACCGCTGATGGAATCCTTCCCAATAGTGCTGATACCTCTGAGCCTGCTTGTGTAAAACGAAAGATGTTATCAATAAATAACAGCACATCTTTGCCTTCTTCATCTCTAAAATGCTCGGCAACAGTTAAACCTGTTAAGGCAACCCTTGCTCTTGCCCCTGGAGATTCATTCATTTGCCCGAAAATTAAAGCACAACGAGATTTCGTCCAATCTCCCATAGTATTAACGCCGGATTCAAGCATTTCATGGTATAAATCGTTTCCTTCACGGGTTCTTTCGCCAACTCCTGTAAATACTGAGTATCCGCTGTAGGCTTTAGCAATATTGTTGATTAATTCCATAATTACCACTGTTTTACCCACGCCGGCACCGCCGAACAGCCCGATTTTACCGCCTTTTAAATAAGGCAGCATTAAGTCAACAACTTTAATGCCTGTATGAAGAACTTCAGATTTTGTAGATTGATCTATAAACTCTGGAGCATCTTTATAAATTGAAGATTTCTTAGCAGTTTTAATTTCGCCTTGACCATCAACAGGATCACCCAGCACATTCATAATTCTGCCCAATACTTCATTGCCTACCGGAACTGTAATTGGTGCACCCGTATCTATTACTTCATCACCCCTAACCAAGCCGTCGGTGGAATTCATGGCAATAGTTCTAACACGACCATCACCCAAATGGAGCACCACTTCTACCACCACTTTTTGATCTGGTTTAATAATTTCTAAGGCATTATCTATGGCTGGCAGTTTTTTAGAATCTAAAAAATCTACATCCACAACTGGACCCATGATTTGCGCTACTTTTCCTTTCAGCGTGTTTGACATAATAAATCTCCAACTTTTTATTTGGTAATATTATTAAATTTCTTTCTAAAGTGCCTCCGCACCAGAAATTATTTCTATTAATTCTTTAGTAATTAAACCCTGTCTTGTTCTATTGTATTCTAAATTAAGAATGCGTTTTAATTCTTTAGAGTTATCAAAAGCTCCAGACATAGCATTTAAACGGCTGGCATGTTCGCTTACTGCTGCTTGGGTTATTTTATCAAAAATATTAATTGCAATATATTGTTTTAACAGCTCGCCGGCTAAATCGCTAAAGTTTTTATCATCGGTAACAATATTTTTGCTGATAGCTTCCTTAGTTTTTTCCACATCTTTAGTTTCTTGTGGGATAATTGGAAAAACTGTCTCTGCAAATACTTCTTGCAGCATAATATTTATACTTCTAGTATAAATAAATTGGATTCTATCAATTTCAGCATTAACTACAAGAGAAGAAATATAATCAGCAGCTTTCGTAATACCATCACTTAGGTTATGCTTAATATCCGAGTTCATAAATAAATCTAAAACTTTTTCCTTAGGCAATTTGTTAGAAAACAACAAAGATTTTGCACCAATAGGGAAAACCAAATAATTGCCAGCCGTTTTACCAGCAATATTTTGGTTTAACATTCTAAACACATTACTGTTATAAGAACCGCACAATCCTCTATCTGAGCTGACAAATATATAGAGAGTTTTTTTGTAGTCTGCTTCTTCTTTAATGCTAAACATATTTTTAATAAATTCTACATTAGAAGAAACTTCCTTTTTCTCTAACACCAAGAGAGTTTCTAAAATTTCTTTAGAAACACTAAGATAGTCATCGTTAGTTTTACGAAAAGATTTAGCAGCAGCAAGGCGCGATGTAGATATGGCTTTCATTGACTGCGCCATTTTTTCAATCACTCCAACATTACCAATTCTTTTTTTTATATCTCTTAAACTGCTCATCTTAATTCTTTTTAATTATATAGGGATATACTATTACCCTTATTTTTATTGCAATTATACCGCCAAGAATTTTTAATTTTTTAAATACTTTTCAGAAAAATCTTTTAAAAACTCATGGGTAGCTTTCATATCATCAGCCGAGAAATCTTTTGTATTCTCTATGTTGCTAATAACGCTAGGAATAGCTCTACCCGCTTCATCTAGCATTGCTGCCTCATAGTCTTTAATGCGCTGAACAGGCACTCCATCTAAATAACCCTGCCCTACAGAAAACAAACTTAAAACCTGCTGCGCTAAAGTCATAGGAACATATTGATCTTGCTTTAACACCTCTGTCCATCTTCTGCCTCTTTCTAATTGTTTTTTAGTAGAAGCATCTAAATCTGAGGCAAACTGCGAAAATTTAACCACTTCGCGGTATTGCGCCAATTCTAGCTTAACAGACCCTGTAACCTTTTTAATAGCCTTAGTTTGAGCAGCACCGCCAACCCTACTAACCGAGTTCCCGATATTAACTGCTGGTCTTATGCCTTGAAAGAAAAGATCGGTTTCCAAGAATATTTGCCCGTCGGTAATAGATATTACATTGGTTGGAATATAAGCAGAAATATCGTTTGCCTGAGTTTCAATAACCGGAATTGCTGTTAGTGAACCTGCGCCTTTTTCATCGCTCATTTGTGCAGCGCGTTCAAGAAGCCGTGAATGCAAATAGAACACATCGCCTGGATAAGCCTCACGTCCAGGAGGTCTTCTTAAAAGCAAGCTCACCTGTCTGTATGCAACTGCCTGTTTTGATAAATCGTCATAAAAAATTACCGCGTGCATGCCGTTGTCTCTGAAATATTCAGCAATAGCACAGCCCACATAAGGAGCCATGTACTGCACGGTAGCTGAATCACTTGCTGTTGCCGATACCACGCAAGTATATTCCATAGCCCCTTTTTCTTCTAAGGCTTGCACCATTTGCACTACTGTTGATCTTTTTTGACCTACGGCAACATAAACGCAATACATTTTGTCATCTTCAGATTTTGCCGCATCGTTAATTTTTTTCTGCGAAATTATGGAATCTAAAATTAAAGCACTTTTACCGGTTTGTCTATCGCCGATTATTAATTCTCTTTGTCCGCGTCCGATAGGAATTAACGAATCCACAACTTTTATGCCTGTTTGAAACGGCTTATTTACTGATTTTCTATCAATAATGCCCGGTGAGTTTATTTCAACTGCCCGAATAGACTCAGATACTAATTCACCTTTGCCGTCTATAGGGTTCCCTAGTCCGTCAAGCACGCGGCCTAATATGCCTTTACCGGTTTTTACTTCCAGCTGTTTGTGAAGTCTTTTTACGGTATGACCGCTTTCAATGTTCGAATCACTGCCTAAAATAATTACCCCAACATTGTCTTCTTCTAAGTTAAAACAGATTCCCTCTGTGCCGTCTTGAAATTCTACAGTTTCACCAACTGCGGCATTTTCTAAGCCATATACTTTAGAAACGCCATCACCAACCGATAAAACAACTCCGGATTCGCTTAAATCGGCACCAAAATCTATTTTTTCAAGTTGATTTTTTATAACATCAATAAGCTGGTCTTTATTTTGACTCATTATATGCTTCCCCTTACATTATTCTCAATCTTTTTGATTTTACTCGCCAGACTATCATCAATAACTTGATTTTTTAGCCTAATTACTAAACCACCTAAGATGGTTGGATCTATTGTTTTTTCTAAAAAGAATTTTTCACCATGAGATTTTGCAATAATTCCTTTGATTTTTGCCTCCTGCTGTTCGCTTATAGGAATAACACTGGCAACAGATACTTTAAAATACCCACTGTAAGTTAAAAACAAAGAATCCCAAGATTCTACTAAATGCCTTAATATAGTGATTTTTTTTGAAATTAATAAAAGCATTACAAAGTTAGAAACCAATTTGCTGATATTCAACTCTTGCAAAATGTTTTTGATAATTTCCATTTGCTTGGCGTTAGATGTTACCAGAAATTTTTTTGCAATTTCTGTGTATTCTTCGCTACCCGAGCGCGAGGAATAAATTTTTGCGAAAACATCTGCCATAATTTGCATGTCAGAATTTACGGTGTCCAGTAAATTTTGAGACTTAGCCAGATCTAAAAGAGCTGTGCTGTATTTTTTAATATCTCTTTCTAATTCTAAATTTATCATTCAACTTAGCCTTAATTCTCAACAATTAAGATTCTACACTATTTATTGTTATTTTTCAAATAATTTAACAATAATTTTTATGGATGCCGTATTGGCATAGGCATGACGGGCAGAATATGGGTTTAACTAGGTAAAAAGCCGAATAAATATACACCCTGCTGTATTGTTTCTTGTATTTTAATAAAAACTAATAGGATCAACATCTATTTGAACTTTTATGGTGCTTGGGTTAGGTGAATTAAGCAGCCAGTGGGAAGCTATTTTTTGAATGTTAATATCTTTCGCAGATTTAATTAAAAACCGCTTGCGGTAGAATCCGCGCAGTAAAAATATGGGAGCATTGGCAGGACCCAGCACTTCAAATTTTTCACCTTGCGGCTTAGCGTCTTCTAGCGTTTTACAGAATTTTTCTAATTCAACAGCATTTTTAGAAGAAACAATCACGGCAATCAGCTTACCAAAAGGAGGAAATTCTAAAGATTTTCGCACTGCGGTTTCCTTTTCTATAAACAAATCATAATCTTTCTTTTGGAGGGATTCTATCATGCCGTTTTTTGTATCATAGCTTTGCAGCATAACACTGCCCTGCAGTTTATCTCTGCCCGATCTTCCTGCTGCTTGGTAAAGAATCTGCCAAGTTTTTTCACTAGACTTTAAATCTAGGCTATAGGAAAAATCCGCATCTACAATGCCTACAAATGTAAGCAAAGGGAAATTATATCCTTTAGAAATAATCTGCGTGCCAATTAAAATATCGTATTCATAGTTATTAATTTTACGAACGATCTCCATAGCTTTTTTATGAGAATCTATGGTATCGCTAGAAAGAATGGCAATTCGCTTATCGGGAAAATAACCCAGCACTTCATCATAAATTCGCTCTACACCTGCCCCCATAGAAATTAGGGTATCCTCCTCGCTGCAGTGCGAGCATATATGGCTATAAGGCTTAGAAAATCCACAAAAATGGCAGGATAATAACTTTTTAGAACGATGCTCTACCAGCGATACCGAACAATTCGGGCAGGTTTCTTTCTCATTGCAATTAGTGCAGAATAGTGCCGAAGCATATCCCCTTTTATTTACAAATAGCAGGGCTTGCTCTTTTCGGCAGAGCGTTTCTGTAATTTTTTGCAGCATATCTTGCGATAAATATTTATCGCCCCGCAAACCTGCAGTTTTCATATCTATAACATTAATATCGGGCATTTTCATTTGATTATAGCGGTTTTGCAGCTTAAATAATGAATATTTACCAGCCGTTACATTATTTAGGGTTTCTAGGCTTGGTGTCGCTGAGCAAAGCAATATAGGAATATTATGAAATTTTGCCCGCACCACTGCCATGTCTCTAGCATTATAAATTACACCTTCTTCTTGTTTGTAGGAAGAATCGTGTTCTTCATCTACAATAATCAGCCCAAGATTCTTAAACGGTAAAAACAGTGCCGACCTTGCCCCGATAATTACTTTTAAATTACCATTAGCCGCTGATATAAAAGCCTCTTTTTTATGTTTTTTAGAAATGCTGGAGTGCCAAATATACGGTTCTACAGAAAATCTTTGGGCAAATCGCTCGACAATTTGAGAGCTAAGCCCAATTTCTGGCAGCAGAATTAACACCTGCTTGCCCTTTTCAATAGTTTTTTGCACTAATTCAAAATAAACCTCTGTTTTTCCAGAGCCGGGCAATCCTTGTAAAACTGCTGTTTTAAAAGCGGAATCTTGAAAGTATCCGTTTAAATTTTGGGCGATGTTTTTTTGTTCTTCTAGCAGTTCTATGGGTTTATACGATATATTTTCCTGCAGTTTTGATACTTGCAGTTCTTTTGAAACACTTAGAAAACCGTCTTTAATTAAATTGTTAACTGTTGAAACACTAACACCTGCCTGTTTTACAAGGCTATTTTTATCTAAAGGCTGAGAAAGCGTATCAATAATTTTCTGTCTTTGCGCGGTTATTTTTAACTCCGCCAGTTTTTGCATATCCACCTGCAGCATTTGTTTATAAGAAGAAAAATCAAATCCGGCAATGCTGATTGCCATTTTTAATACATTGCCTAGTGTTGCAAAATTATACTTTGCCAAAAAAAACAAAAAATCCATAAGACTGCTAGGCAGCGAGGGAATATCTTCTACGCGGCTTATAATATATTTTATTTTACTTTCATCAAAATCAACACTACCCACTTTTTCATAAACTATACCTAAAACCTCCTGATTCCTAAGGGGAACTATTACAATATCACCCTGCTGAATTAACATATCAGCAGGAATTTTATAAGCATAGCTGCCCTGTATTTTAAGAGGCAGATAAACAGAAACAATATCGTTATGTGAAAACATGAAAATTATTCCTCACTACCGTCATGCCATTGCAAAACGGTATCCATAGATTCGTTTGTTTTTGGCGTTCTGCAAATGGATACCGTGTCGCAGCACAGTATGACGATTTTTATTGAGTTTTTATGTATATAATTACTTATATTTATATTATAATTAATATCATGGAAATAGAAGAAAAAATTATCACACTTAATGCTGCCAATGATATTAAAAAGCATTTTACGGCATTTATTAACGGACTGGAGTTTGAGGAGCGGAAATCTATCAACACAGTAGTTGCCTATGCCAACGATATAACCACATTTATTAATTTTATAAGCCAACATTTAGGATTTAATTTATCACTAGGAGAAATTCCGCAGCTATCTACTGCAGATTACCGAGCATTTTTAGCATTTTTAAACAGCAAAAATATCGATAAAACATCAATTACCAGAAAATTATCAGCCCTGCGGACATTCTTTGGCTATTTAGAACAGAAAAAACTTATTGCCAGCCATAATTTAGACAGCATTAAGATGAAAAAAGTTCCGCAAAAACTGCCGCGGGCAATTGCCGAAAATTTTGCGCTTAAAAGTTTAGATATTGCTTATTCTTTAAGCGATATTAACTGGGTTAAAAAAAGAAATAAGGCATTTGTGGCTTTAATTTATGGCTGCGGCTTGCGTATTGCTGAGGCAGTTAGTATTAATATTAACGACTTACCCAGCGAAAAAGCCAATTTAGTTTTAAAAATAAAAGGCAAGGGCAATAAAGAAAGATTAGTGCCTATACTGTCTTCTGTGCTGGAGTTGATTTTTGAATATATTGAAGCAATTCCTAAAGAAATTTTAGAAAAACTGCATACCTTAGAGAAAAATAATATCCCCCTTTTTTTAGGAGAAAGAGGAGAGCGGATTAATCCTAGAATTATGCAAAGAGTAGTAGAAAAAATCCGTCTGCATATGAATTTAGATGAAAGTTTTACGCCGCACGCCCTAAGACATTCTTTCGCCACCCATTTATTAAATAACGGCACCGATATCCGCACCCTGCAAGAACTGCTTGGACATTCTTCGCTTAGCGCCACCCAAAGATATTTAAAAGTTGATGTTAAAGCTCTGCAAAAAACCCAAGAAAATTTTCATCCTAGAAGCCGCTCTTAGATTTAATTATTTTTCTATTCCTTCGCTGCTGAATACTCAATTTGTTGGGTTTGATGTAAAAAAACAAATATGGTTATATTTTCGCAGGAAATCATATAGGCTATTATGTAAGGATACTTCTAAATTACATATTCTCTTAACTCAATAGTCTTTACCTCTAAAACTTTCCTAGAAGCCATTGGATTTGAGCTAATAAATTTATCCTTAATTATACTAGAATATTATCCCAATTTGAGACAATACGCAATAATGTTATAATTAAACAAATGTTCTTTTATAATAGGTTGGAGCATTTGCAACATTATTATTATTCAGCAATACCCAATTAGGATTCCGCAGCAGTTCGCGTCCAAGTGCAATAAAATCTGCAGATTTTGACTGCAATACATATTCGGCTTCACTTAGTGTGGTAATAAGTCCTACTGCAATTACCGGCTTATTAGTCAGCTGTTTAATTTTTCTGGCAAAATCAACTTGATACAAATGGTAATCTGCTGGTGCAACTGAAGTTAATGCTCCGCTGCTGACATGAAACATATCTACAAGATTTTCCATCTGCTTAACCATATCTATGCTTTCTGCTAGGGTTTCTTCAACATTAGAGTAATCTACCGCTGAAAGCCTGATGGATAAAATTTTATCTGCCGGAAAAAACTCCCGAATACCTGTTAAAATTTCTTTAAGAATTCTAACTCTATTTTCTGCACTGCCGCCATAATTATCGGCTCTTTTATTAGTAATGCCAGACAAAAATTGATGCAATAAATAACCATGCGCAGCGTGAATCTCTACCCCGTCATAACCTGCCTCTACCGCTTTTTTTGCAGCATTTATGAAATCAGCTTTAACATTTTCAATATCCTGCAAAGTCATCTCTCTAGGTTGCGCATATTTTTCATTAAATTTAATGCTGCTTGGAGCAACCATATCCGCAGCATTTTCTGCTTTTCTGCCGGCATGCCCTAACTGCACCATTATTTTAGTAGTCGGGTTAAGTTTTTTAACATAGGAAACAAGATTTTTTAAAACTTCAGCCTGCTCGCTTGTATAAATTCCTAAGTCTTTATTGGTGATTCTGCCATTAGGATTAACTGCTGTAGCTTCTTGAATAATTAAACCTACGCCGCCTACTGCTCTTGCTCCGTAATGCTGGAAATGGAATTCATTGGCAATTCCTGTGCTATCGGCAATATACAGGCACATAGGCGGCATAACTATTCTATTGGCAATGGCTACCCCTTTAACTGATACTTTTTCAAAAACCTGCATTTTCTTTCTCCAACTTATAATTTAATCTGCTATATATTATATAGTTTTATAAATAGTTTTAGCAAATAATTTTTATAGTTTTCCATTGACAGAACTGCGTAGTATGTAGTATAGTATACGGAAGGGAACTTTATAATGATTACATTTTTTAAAGATAAAGAAACTGAGAAGATATTTAATAATAAATTAGCTAAAAAACTTTCTAGGGAGCTATATGCTAGAGGGCTTTCCAAGCTAGTTTTTATTGATAAAATGACAGATATAAAAGAATTAATGACGCCGCCATCTAATAAATTAGAAAAACTAAAAGGTAATAGAGATGGACAATGGAGTGTAAGAATAAATCAACAATATAGATTATGTTTTTATTGGAATGAAGAAACATGTGAGGCAAGCGAGGTTGAGCTTGTAGATTACCATAAATAACAAAGGAGCAAAAGATATGAACGAAGAAACTTTTAATATAACAATAGGTGAATTTTTAACATTTGAATTTTTAGAACCTATGGAGTTATCGCAAAATGCCTTAGCTAAGGCTATAGGCGTGGCAAGCAGCAGAATTAACAGCATTATCAAAGGACACACTAAAATAACTTTGGATACAGATATGAGACTATGCTTGTTTTTTGAAAAAAGCGAAGGCTTTTTCTTAAGAGTGCAAGAAGACTTAGACCGACGCGAACAAAAATTAAAAATGGAAAAATACAGAAAAACTATAGTTCCATATTCTAAAAGCGAGTATTTTAAAGAATCTGCTTAATTGCTAAGCATTAAGACTGTTAGTCTATCTAAACATTCCATACAAAAGAAGTAAAAGCACAATTGTAGTAAAGATAGGATTAGTAATTATTCGCCAAAATGTAGATTCGGGCTTATATCCTATGGCATGAACTGCCGCTAGGCAGGCAACCATTATTGTAAAAGACATAAACCCGTATCTTGGCGTTCCTACAATGCTTTTAAAAGCATAGGGATAACATAATATCAAAAGAATTATTCCTGCAAAATTTATTAGGCTGATAATTCTTCCAATTTTTTTTAACATTAGAGCTTGTCTTCCTGTTTATCAATAACACTTGAATGCTTAATGCAAATAAAAGTTAATAATACTAAAAAAACAATCCAAAATACATATACCATAATTTTATTCCTTTTTTAAAATTTCCTAACCCTGCAACTGGATACCGACTTTCGCCGGCATGACGATTAGGGAGGGGGTTTTGAATCTATTGAGCTTTATACGAGGAGCAGTGAGGCGAAGTGTATAAATAATACATGAGCCTCACTGCGACAAAGTAGAAAGCCAATAGATTCAAAACTAATATTCTTCTTCGGCTACGGTCTGCTGATTAACCTTGCCGCGTAAAACTCTAAATACCCAGCCCGTATAAAGAACAACGATTGGGAAGAAAATAAGTGTTACAATCAGCATGATTTGCAGAGTTAATTGTGAAGATGAAGAATCCCACACGGTTAAACTGCTAGCTAAATCGTAAGACGACGGCAATATAAACGGAAACATAATTACGCCGGCTGTGGCAACTACACCAAAAATAGCGGTTGAGCTGCTTATAATAGCATAGCCCATTTTATCGGCTTTAATAAACTTAAGCACGAATACCACTCCTAGTATTACTAAAACTGGAGCTAAAAGCGTCCATGGCATATCTATAAAGTTATGAAACCATGCACCAACTTTTTGTTCTACAGTTTTGTATAAAGGATTTGATGGTCCGTTTGTGATAACTGCTGAAGTTATTACATAGCCTTTAACCAAAAATGCGGTAAATAATGCCCCAATTGCGTAAAGAACTAAAAGAACCATTCCAGCATATTTAGCAATTACTTTAGATCTTTCGTGCAAGGCATCTTCGGTTTTCATTGCTGTATAGATAGATCCTTGCATTATAATCATGCTTAAACTTACAAGCCCGCAAAGCAGTGCAAAAGGATTCAGCAGTTCAAAAAATCCGCCATGATAAGTAATTGAAAGATCAAACTGGTCAATTTTAAACGGTAAGCCAATAATTACATTGCCAACCGCCACGCCAGTTAAAAGCGCCGGCAGAAATCCGCTGATAAAATGCGTCCAACTCCAAAAACCTTTCCAAGCAGTATCTTCAAATTTATTTCTAAAGGCAAATGATACTGGTCTTAAAATTAAGGCTACTAAAACTAAGCATAGTGCCAAATAAAGCCCAGAAAAGCTCACCGCATAAATAGCCGGCCAAGCAGCAAATATTGCGCCGCCGCCAAGCACCAGCCAAATTTGATTGCCTTCCCAGTATGGTTCTATAGTATGCAATAAAACTCTTTTTTCAGTTTCTGTTTTCGCAATGAACGGAAGGAGTGTAGAAACTCCTAAATCAAAACCATCCATAATGGCATAGCCTATTAATAAAACGCCTAATAGCAGCCACCAAATTACTCTTAAAATTTCATAGTCTAACATTTTTTTATCTCCAACTTTTCTTAATACTAATGGCTATTAGAATTCTCTGGACCTTTCTTAACTTGCCGAACCATCAAGATAGCATCTACAATAACTAAACAAGTATAAATAATAAAGAATCCCGCTAAGCTAGAAAATACTGTGCCTGCAGATAGGTGTGAAGCTGATCTGAAGGTTGGTAAAATATCTTGAATCACCCAAGGCTGTCTGCCGTATTCTGCTACAAACCAACCTAAGAAAATTGCAATCCAAGGCAATGGCATAATCCACAAAGCAATATACTGCATACATTTAGATTTCACAAAAGTATTTCTTAACATCATTACATAAGTAGTTGTGAAGAATACAAAGAATAAAACTCCTAAACCAACCATAAATCTAAAGCTAAAGAATAGCGGAGCAACTTTAGGGATAGTTCCTGCTGCTGCCATTTGAATATCTTTATCGGTTGCCTGAGAAATATCTTGAAGGTTTCTAAACAATAACAAAGCATATCCTAAATCGCCCACATGAGCTTCAAATGTGGCACGAGCTGCAGTATTATTTCTATCAGCTTTATACTCATTTAAAGATTTATAAGCAATTAAACCGCTTCTAATACGATTTTCATTTTCAGCAATTACATCTTTAACGCCTTTAACTTCATCGCCAACAAGCAAGCCTAAAGCAGCTGGTATTCTAACCGCAAAGAAATTTTTTTGACCTTCCTGATTAGGCAAAGCAAAAAGAGTCACACCAGCCGGATAGGCTTCTGTATCCCAAATTGCTTCAATTGCCGCCATTTTAGCAGGCTGTTGCTGATGCACGATTATGCCTTGTCTATCACCGGCAAATGCAGTAATAATTGTGGAAATTAATCCTACTACTGCGGCAACCATAATACTTCTTTTGGCAAACTCAATGTTTTTACCTCTTAAAAGATATAAACTAGATACTCCAATTACAAAAACTGAACCTAAAATATAAGATGCGGTTAAAGTATGCAAAAATCTCCATTGGGCGGCTGGGTTTAATATCAGCGCTCCAAAACTATCCATTTCCATTCTCATGGTATCTAAATTAAAGTAAGATCCCACCGGATTTTGCATCCAGCCGTTAGCCACTAGAATCCAAAGAGCTGAGAAGTTTGAGCCTAAAAACACCAGCCAAGTAACCGTAGCATGCTGAATTTTAGTTAGTTTGTTCCAGCCGAAAAAGAAGAGTCCGATAAATGTAGCCTCTAAAAAGAACGCCATCAAGCCTTCTATCGCTAGCGGAGATCCGAATACATCGCCTACATAATGAGCATAATACGACCAGTTAGTGCCGAACTGAAATTCCATAGGAACACCGGTAGCTACCCCCATGGCAAAATTCATAGCAAAAAGAATCGCCCAAAACTGCACCATTTGTTTATAGATTTCTTTTCCAGTTTTAACATAAATAGTTTCCATAATTGCCATCAGCAAAGCCAATCCTATCGTAAGCGGCACAAAAATAAAATGGATGCCTACCGTGTATGCAAATTGGATTCTTGACAAATCTACATTGTCTAAGCCAAACATTTTTACTCTCCTTGTATATAATCTACTATAAGAATCCTATTTTTCTTTAGCTGTAGTTTTGCTATGGAAAACATCTTCAAAAATTACATTAGAATCAACTTTTGTGCGATGTTCCGGCGAAAAATATAAAAAGAATAATACAGTAAAACCAATAATTTTCAGCACTATTACATAAAACAGCGACCTTACCAGTTTTATTGCAAACATTGTTCTCATAAGCCTTTCTCTTGCAAACTTTTAATAAATAGAAATAGAATCCACACTTTAATAATAGTTATTATTATTAAATTTGTAAAGAAACTTATTGTGGTTTTTTCTATAAAAGTGGTAAAATAGAATTTAAATGATAATAAAAAATTCAAGGATATAGAAAATGAAAAAACTAGCAGTAATTACCGGTGCCAGCTCTGGAATCGGTATGGCTTTAGCCAAAGAATTTTCCAAATTAGGACATCCCTTATTATTATTAGCTCGTCGGGTTGAAAAACTGCAGGAGCTATCCCTTCCTAACACTTTATGCAAAAAAGTAGATGTGCGGGATTTAGAAAGTTTCAAAGCGGCAATTGCTGAGTCAGAAAAAATTTACGGCGATGTAGATTTGCTAATTAATAATGCTGGCTTAATGCAGCTAGGCGATGTGGCAACTCAAAGTGTTGAAGAATGGAACAACATGATAGACATTAACCTTAAAGGTGTATTGAACGGCTGCCATATTGTTTTAAATAAAATGATTGCCAATAAAACCGGAACAATTATTAATATGAGCTCCATTGCCGGCAAAAAAGCTACAGCAGGAAGAGCGGTGTATAATGCTGCAAAATTCGGCGTATCAGCATTTACTGAAAGTTTAAGACAGGAAGTTGCAGTAGATAATGTGCGGATTATTGCCATTTGCCCAGGGATTGTGGCAACTGAGCTGCAAGAACATACAACTTCTAGCAAATATAAAGAGCCGCTTATGGCGCTGGCTAAAAATCCGGAAACTGCCTTAAAACCTCAGGATATTGCAGATATCGCCGCTTATGTTTATAATGTTCCACAAAATGTTTGTGTGCGCGACTTAATTATTACGCCTACTAAGCAGGATAGGTAGGAGTTTGGTTGCCTCTGAAGCTAAAGCAGAAAGTAATATTTAATCCTGACTCTTGCAAGAGCAAGGTCAATGGATTAAATATTACTTTCTGCTTTAGCTTCAGGGTGATTTTATTAGATTTATTACAAATAGATTATATGTATATCTGTATAATGTTTTTGCAACTAATCGGCGGTGGCACATATCTGCAGATTTTTCAGAACACAGAAAGCATATGTTGTTTAACGATTCTGGGGAAAATAATTTTTCAACTTGGCGGTCTGCTAGCAGGTTATTAAAAATTTGCTCGTAGCTAGTCCAGTCAATTGCCCTATTTTTGTAGGATTTTAGCAACTCGCCAGTTGGAAACATTTCGGGTATTACCGCATAGTCAATATTATGATTATGGCAATCTTTGGCAAGATTTCCGCTGCTCGCCCATGGCACAAAGCAAGATGTTCTATATAGGCGAATATCTAGCAATTTTGTTATGTCTGACACATGCAAAATTTCAAAAAATCCACTTTGCTTTTTACCGCTAAACCCAATTGTATACATGTTTTGCATGTTAAAATAAGAATAATCCATTAAGCATTAAATAACAACGATTTTCTTGCATTAAAAGGCTAAATTTTTATAAAATTTAGATTTTATAGTTTATATTAGGAGCAAGGCGGTGAAGTGTATAAACATACATGAGCTACCTTGCAACAACATATAAATCTAAAAGATTAAATTTTTTGGCAGGAGAGGTAGGAATCGAACCCACTTTGGCGGTTTTGAAGACCGCTGCTCTGCCATTGAGCTACACTCCTATAATACTCTAAATAAAATTTATTCTTATGATTAATTTTTATAATAATATTATGCATCAAAAGAATTAATTTGTCAATTCTTTTATTTTGTATGTTTATATTCTACAAATTACTATAAATATGTAAATTTATAGATTACAATATACTTATATGTTATACATGCAAGGTATGTTAAGAAGAAAATAAAATATAGGAAGATATTTTGAATCTGCGGAAAAATGGTGCCCCCAAAGAGAATCGAACTCCCACTCCCATACAGGAATCAGATTTTGAGTCTGACGCGTCTACCAATTCCGCCATAGGGGCAATACAGTATATAAATTTACCACAATTAAATTAAAACAACAATATGTAATTTTAAAAATTTTAGCGCAGGCATAAAACTAATTTTGTTGCAGAGGCTGTTTTGCAACCTCGTTATCTGGAACAATTAAAAAACCCACATACATTTTGCCGCCATCTACAAAAAGTTTAATGCTGTCCCAATACCCTACTCTAGGATCTTCACCCTGCAGCAAGGCTTTAACATTATTGCTGCCTAAGGTTAGTGTGGTTTTTCTTTCTTCCTGATTATCCATTATGCCGAAAACTGAAGAGCCATCTGCTCTGTTATCTATGGTCACAGTAATAGTTCTGCCGTCAACACGGCAAAATTGAAAAGCATTAGTAACCTTAGCATTAAGAAGCTGCTGAGCGGTTCTGTTGTCTATCAGCAAATACCATTCGTAATCTGCAGACAGGTTGTCATTATAGGCTTTATCGCAAACCGCAAACAGGCTGCTAATTTGCATTGCTGAAAAAACTGCTATAGCCGATAATAATTTTAAAATTTTTTTCATTTTACATTCCCCTGAAAAGATAAGAATCTTATTTATTATATTAAACTAGATTCTTATCTATTTCAACCATACTAGAAACTATATTTATAAGATGCACCAACAGCACTGTCGAAGTATTCTTTTGCGCTTTCTCTTTGATAAAAAATACCGAACTGCGATTGTTTATAAGTATAGCCGGCAGCAATTTTAGGAGTTATTACAAATCCATCATATCCATGTTTTTCGCCCAAGGTAGCACTAAAAGGACTACCGGCAAAAGCAACTCTTTTTGCTGGGATTCTATAATGTCTATAAAAGGCATCGCTTCCTATAGATACATCTAAACTGCCGTTATAAACATTAAAGCCTTTAGTTAAATCAAAGCCTGCACCGCTTTCAACAATTGGCGTAGTTTGCGATTTTACTTCCATATTTGAGTATGGTCCTTTTTCAGTATAGCTATTAATAATTAATACCGATGGCGTTATAAAAACTCTTGGCGTTAAAGCTGCACCCTGCAGCGCATCTATCTGCAATTTATAGCCATATTGAGCATCAAGCAAAATCTCATGAGTATTTAGAGAAGATTGTAATCTTGAGTTATCTACGCCAAAATACATAAGACTATCAGGAACGGGATTAGTGCTGATAAAGTAGTCTCTGCGAGTATCAAATGCCGATAAGCCATACATCATAGAAATATTAAATATATTATTTTCTATCTGATAGCGATACATGCCGCCAGCATTAAAAGCTAAAGAATCACTACGATAGTTAACATTAGAGGTATCTCCTATAGAAAAGCCGCCTATTACGCCAAAAGATTGCTTATTTTGCGAATCTTCATTGGCACTACTCCAAAAATTATAGCCGAACTGCATAGAGTTAGCCTTGCTAACATCGCGGGAGCCTTCATTTTCATTTTTAAAGCGTCCGTTAGAATAATAATATAACGCCCATACATCTTTATCTTCCACTAGTGCATTAACCTTAGAAATAGATAGTGATGAAGATAGCCCATAATGCGCAGATTTTAAATAGGTATCACTGGCTAATGGGATCATGCTGCGAAGATTATCGTATAGCTCCTGCGGAGTGTTAGAGTATGCTTCTAGGTATGATTCTATTTCTAAAGGAATTCCTCGTCTAATTAATTCATCTAGGTATTCGGCTAAGTCGTTAACTTGCAGAGTATTTGGAACATCTAGATCTTCATTAAGCACTACTACTAAAGACTTCATTCTTTCTACTTGCATTAGCAGCTGCTTAGGATTATTAGGATTAACCACTACCTCCACATTCCACCATAAATTAGAAAGGCTGGTGCTAAATAAACTTTGGTCTATCGCTCTTGTAGTTGTAATGCCGTTATCAGCATTAATCAATAAAAATTCATTTAACTCACCCACTTTTAATTCCGCAGTATTACGAATCATAGCAGTGGTAATTCCACCATTGAATGTTGCGTTATCTACATGAATTACCTCAGAATAACCCTCAGTAGATATATTGTTATCATGGCTGACTACTAAATACAAACCACCGTTATTTATATTTAAACTGCCAATATGATTAACATTAGTCAAAGCCAAATGCGAACTTTCACTGCCGTCTATAGTCAGCGAATTAAGCCAATCAATATTGCGGATAATTAATGTGCCTTCAGTTTGCGTTAAATTGCCGCCTGAAAAAGTATCGTCTTCCACACCGCCGGTTCTGGTAATATTATTAATAATATGCGGCGCGCCCGTCCAGTCTTTTTCCAGAATTATATCGCCGTCATTAAAAACTAAGTTGTTCAAATTGATATTATGAATCGTGGTGCTGCCGCTATCTACCTGCAAAGTGCCATTACCCGATACCGCATTAATAAAACCATTATTGCTATTAGCTATATTTAAAGTAGAATCCCTTCCTATATTAACATCACCTAACGAAACTAAATTATCAACCGATACTATAGAATGGTTTAATGTTAAATTATTAAGAGAATTAAGATTCGTAATAGTTGAGCTTGTGCCGTTATTAAAAGTTATGCTGCCGCTATCATCAATTTTTTCAATCGCCGCATCACCATTAAAAAGTATATTATCACTATTGGCAATACTAGTAATATCGGCATTGCCATTAAAAACAATGCTACCATTATTGCCGCTGCCTGATATATTAAGAATTTTAGTTATATCACCATTGAATGCAGCATTAGAAACATTCAGCTCATTGATAAAAATATCGCTATTTGCTATTAGCTGTCCGCCGTTAACTCCTCTAATAAAATTAATGGCATTGGTGTTGCTGGCAGCATCATACCCATAGTTTTGGATAGTTAAGCTAGAATTATTTGTTAAGTTAATAGAACCATTACCTGCAATATTCTGCACGATAATATTGGCAGACTGCGGAGTGCCTCCTGTTCTGTTTCTAGCGCCGACTGTAAACCACCCGCCATTAGCTCCATTGCTGCCTTGAAAATTCAAGTTGGTGATATTACCGTTAGATCTGAAGCAATCCACGCTATAACAAGCAGAATTTAAATTTACATTAACAACTCCGCTGGCACCGCCGCCATAATCAATACGAGCCGTAGAATCTACCACTGTAAAATTTAAGGTTGCAGTTGTATTCCTTGCAGAAATAGCCAACCTTGAGTTGCTGGCAACGCTTATATTAACGGGATTAAGAAATTGGACATTGTAAAATAGCATATCAGAAGCCCTAGTCATTTGCAGAATAGGAAGATTATATGAATCATTTCCGCTATCCCATCGGCTGGCGGTGCAGCCATCATCAAAAACTCCTGTACTAAAATTACAGTTTGCTGCCTTAAGAGGCATTGGCATAAAAGAAAAACCAACAAGAATAATGCCTAAAAATAACCATGCTAAAAATACAAAACGAATCTTCATTTATTTTATTGCTCCTTTTATTTATTATTTAATAATTCTACTAAAGGTAGTAGCATTTTTAATAATAAATAATAACAATGATTTGTATTTAGCAATAAAATTGCTGCTATATAATTTATAGCGGTATATGAAGTTTTTTTATTTAACTAAAAGGAATATTTATAAGATACGCCAAAAATATTTTGATAATGGCTGCTGGATATTTCTCTTTTATAATAGCTGCCTAGCTGCGAAGATTGATATATCCAAAAGGCGCTTACCATTGGGGCTGCCACAATTCCGCTATAAGCATTTTCGCGTCCTAAAGATACGGTTTGTGAAGTTTCTGCAAAGCCTATAGCATTTGCCGGGATATTATAATAGCGATAGAACACATCGGCATCAAAAGCAAGTTTTACCCTAGAATTGCTGTTAAGATTAACCTCTTTAGATAAGCCAAAACCGCCGCCGCTTTCTAAAATTACGGTAGAGTAGCTGCCCACTTTTATAGAAGAAGCCTCGCTTTCTTGCTTGTAATTGTTGCCTACTAAAAGCGATGGCGTAATAAATAGTTTCGGCGTTAAAATTGTATTGCTCCATTGCGAGAAGCTGCTTAAATATTCAATAAATATTTCTTTAGAGTATTGCATATCCAACAGAATTTCATGAGTAGTTGGATTTGACTGTAAACGACCTCCGGAAAGCTCTCCGCTATCGCCTAGAACATCTGTCATATTATCAGCAGTGCTAAGGAAATAGCTTTTATTGGTATCAAAAGAACTGTATCCGTAAAGCAACGAAAACTTAAGCATATCATTTTCATCGCGGTAATCAAAAATTCCGCCGGTATTAAAAGTAGAAATATTGGTATCTTGAGCATTGTTATTAATACTGCCGCGCGAGAAACCGCCAACTAGATAAAAGGTTTGTCCTTCGCGGTTGTTAGGCGAAACCTGATTGTAAAAACTATAGCCAAATTGACCTGCCTGAGATTTATAAGAATCTTTCATATCGGCATTATTAAATTCACCATCGCTAATAAAAGCTACCGCCCAAAGGTTATCTTCCGGTGCCGGAGCTGCCTGCCGTTTATCCCATATGCCAAAAGGTTTTCTATTAGAAATTCCCTTAGTTTTAGAAACATCTAAGGCTTCTTTTAAGCTGGCATGGGCAGTTTTAATATAGGTGTTTTTTGAAAGCGGAATTAAACTTTGAATGTTGTTTGCTAGTGTATCTTCATCTGAGAATAAATCTAAATAGGTTAGTGTTTTAGCAGATATGTCAAGGGGAGTGCTAGATTTTATTAAGGAATCAAAATAGCTGGCAAATTTTAAAACATCTTTATTGGATAAATCTGACTTTGATACAACATCATTATATGTATGATTACGCTCAACTGTTAGCATAAGATTATCGTAATTAGCAATATTACCATTTTCATCAGCTTCGCCAGTAAGATAATAGGTTTTATCATACCAACTAGGCAGCAAAGTTTTAACATTATCGGTTAAACTGGCTACAGTTAAATTCTGCGAATTCAGCACCCAATAAGTATTTTTATTTTTAATAGTGGTAGTATCTTTAATTTCAGCTTGCAATTCACCGCCATTAATATTAATAGTATCTGCAGTTAAAGCTGCACTAGAGTTAATATTGCTATCGTTATTATTATTGCTGATTTCTAAACGCAGAATACCGTTATTAATTTCAAGCTCATTTAAATGCTGAACTTTTTTTAGCGTTAAATTAGCCTGGCAATTATTTGCATCTGCTACGCAAATAATTAATTTATTAAGATACTCAACATTATCAAAAACTACAGCTCCTTCCGCTATTAAAGTTCCGCCCATACGGCTAGCATCACTGCGCTTAATATTTTTTATACGGCGAGTTATTTTGTCTGTATTACCATCATTATTTATTCTTAAATCTCCCTCATTAAAAACTAAAGTGTTAAAATTCACATCAGTCATTTTAAAACTTTGATTGTTTCCTTCTTGTGAATTAGTTGGATTAATATATAAAGTTCCCTCGCCTTGCACCTTACTGATAGTGCTTATGTTTTGACTACTTTTATCTCCGCCTTGAATTTCTAAAGTAGAACCTGCTTTTATATTAACCTCGTCAATAGTATATAAATTCTTAACTACAACAGAGGCATTATTATTAATTGTTATAGTTTTTAGAGCGTTTACATCACCAATATCAGAGCTTGCATTGAAGATATACTCGCCCCCTTGAGCTTGTATGCTCATAATTTTAGAATCATAGTTAAAAGTGGCTTTACCAACATTTAGAGCTCTAGTAAAAATTTTAGTATCAAAAATTACCTCCGAATCAGCACCTCCTTTTATTTCACTAATGTAATATGAGGAATTCTCAATATTGCTGTCGTCAATTATATAATCTTTAATAGTTAGTTTAGAGCCATCGTTTATATCAATAATGCCGTTGCCTATAATATGATTAATTACCACATTTGCTTTTTCTTCACGCCCATCTTTATTTAAACCAATAGTTATTTGTCCGCCGTTATTAGTGCTTGAGCCCCCCTCATATCCTTGAAAATTTAAGTAATCAATATTACTGGAGGTGCTAAAACATTTGTTTAAATTACAAGAAACCGGAAGATATACGCTAACTTTGCCCGATGTGCCCCCGCGGTAAATTATAGAACTTGTGTCAGTAGTATCAGGCGGGTTATTAGGGTCTTCAACAGGGTTTACTGTAAATTTTAAATCTGCATTAGAGTTATAAAGCTGAATATCTAATATAGAATTATCACTAACATTAATTTCCGCATTATTTAAAAACCTATAAAAATGGAATTTAACATTAGAATTTCCCGAAAAATTAAGAGGATTAAGATTGTTATAATCCGTTGGCTCTATTGGTGTTAGCGGGCTATTGGGATCGGTTTCATCAGACGGCTTTTGCGGATTGCCGAACTCGGCAATATAACCCTGCTGTGCGCTGTTGTGCCCGCAAGAAATAAAATTTCCGGTGCTAAGGGCATCTTCTTTGCCGGCATCATCATCACATCTAGCTTCCGCACGGTGCGGCGCAATAATCAACAAAGAAAAAACTACACCAATTAAAAATAAAAAACGCAAAATCATTAAAAATATCTATAAAAAAAGATTCACTAAATTCATGGTTTTGGCTGGGGTGGAAGGATTCGAACCTCCGAATGGCGGGATCAAAACCCGCTGCCTTACCACTTGGCTACACCCCAACAAATATCCAATGATTAGGATACAAGATAAATTGCCGCTGAGCAATCAACAATGAAAATTTAGCAATAATTATTTATAAATGCAAGAAATAAATTTTATTTATTGATAGCCGGCAACATAATTCTATAGGTTTATTCAACACAAAAATCAGTGCAAATGGAGTTCTCCCATTCTTTTTATTTTCAAGATAAATCTATGAAATAATATGCTCGCACGAAGAGATTCCTCTATTAGCTGGGCTACAAATATGCCAATTAATCCTGCTTTTAAGTAGAATACAAAAAATATACTTAAAGGCAAAGTAATAAAACACATTAATAATATGCTACAAATATTAGGGTATACGCTATCCCCGATTCCAACCAGTGAAAATGTTGACATTAATCCTAAAATTTTAATAAATTCTATTAATAAACAAATATAAATAACTTGCAAACCCAATAATTTTATATCTCCATTATTTGTAAAAATATTAAAAAGGTTCTCTTTTAAAATGAATACTGGTAAAGATAGTAAAAGTGTTATTAAAATTAATAAAAATATACTGTTAAAAAATGATTTCTTAATTTTTTCTATCTGTTTTGCTCCAAAATAGTTTGATATTAGTATCTGAGCTCCGATGGAAAAGGCTAAAGAAAATGCCAGTATTATGAACTGCAAGTTGGTAACATATACTCTTGCAGTTAAAGCCAATGCTGATATATTAATTGCAATAATTGTAAATGCTATATTAATAAATTGGGTAACAATAGGTTCAGCAGTAACTGGTAGTAAAATACTAAATAACTTTTTATAAAATGTAATAAAATTACATAAAAGTAATTTAATAGAGAATAATTTATAAAAACTATTATCTTCTTTTTTTACAAAATATAATAAACATATCACCGATAATATTTGAGATAACATAGTCCCTAGGCTAATACCTATTAGCATATTAATATTTCCTTTTAGAAATAAAATAGCAAGAATATTAAAAATAGTGCTGCTTACAAGCATAATAATAGTAATTACCATATTACTAATGCTATTTTTAGAAATATATAATCTGCTAGCAAGAGCATAACGCAAACATAAAAATACTAACGATGCTCCAACTATTTGTAAATATATAGTAGTATATATATTTTGTTCTTCATTTAACCCCAACCAGAGTCCAATTTTTTTAGAAAAAATAATAGCCAAGGCAGATAGTAATAACCCAAATAGTAAATTAATACTAATTGATATGGAAACAACAGCCCTAGACTTGTTTATTTCATTCATTCCCATATATTTTGATGCCAGCACTGTTCCTGCTTGGGATATTGCTCTAAATATCACTGCACAAATACCAAAAATAGAAAACAAAGACCCTATGCTTCCAGCAATATCATCGGATATATACGATAAGAACCAAGAATCTAAAAAGAAAATTAAAAATAAAAACAATAAATCTAAAGCTATGGGAAAAGATAGTAAAGAGATTTCTTTTAAACTATCTTTATTGTTAGAAAAATAAAACATTAGAATCCTATAAAAAATCTTTTGTTGAGCGGGCTATAGACCAATTAATTTCTTTATTAGTTTTTAAATAATAATCAGCTCTTTTTTTCATTTTTCTTTGATATAAGCAATACAAATAAAACCTAATTTGCTGTAAAAAAGTTAGTTTATTATCTTTAGATTTAACATCATGTGAGTAATGCCAAGCAAAATAGTTCCTTAAAAAATCACTATCTTTATTAAAAATAAAATAAGAATACATAACTCCCACATAGATTCTTTGTTGTTGATTTAACCACTCATTTAGATTTGTAGAGACATTGAAATAAGCATAGGAATCTTTAGGGTGGATTATCGGCAAGAAGTTATCATTAATTATTTTATCCTTGTTTAATATTGCATAATAGTTGCCTATATAACCATCATCTGCTATGGAGGTTGAGCTTTCTGGGAAAGTAGGCGTATCTTTTACTAAAATGCCATAACTCATTCCTATACAAAAATTTGGGTGATCGCGGTTTCTTCAAATGGCAGAGAAAATATTAGATAGTAGTAAAAATGAATTATTCCTTTTAAAAATCCATAATTTTTTATAAAAAACCATAAACTTCTTTTAGTTCTTAAAATTGTAGAAGCTACGATTTGAGGCGGAGAATTGTTCTCTAAATTTTTTATTAATTGTTCTAAATTAATTTTTAAAGTATGCTCTTTAATTGATACATCATCATCAAACCAGTGGATAATATGAATATTGTTTATTTTAGCATAATTAATAATTTGATTTAAAGAGTTGTTTTTACCAGTCTGTTCTTCAAATAACACAACTATTTGGTTGTCATTTTTATAAGTCTTTTTAATAAAATCATAACTGCTAATATCTCCATTAACAGAAATAACAATTCCTATATTTTCTGAATCTATAAGATTAGAGCAATATTTTATTTCCTGTTTTATTTTATTAATAGTAAAACCTATATACATTTTACTATTAATTGTTGGAATACCAATTACTATTTTAATATCTTTTCTCATAGGATTTCTCTACTTAGATAATTTTTTATGTTCCATTACCATATTTAGTTTTAGTTTAATATTATACTTTTTTAATAATTCTCTAATTGTTTCGCTACACTCTGCAATATAACTTTTATCCTTAAGACTATCTACAAAATTCTTTGTTTGATTTATCCCTATTTCTTTATTAAGAAGCGAAACAACATTGTTTTTCATAATACCTAAATTCATAAATTCCATATAAACCTCAAAAGTTCCTATATGTTGTAATTCTTGAAATAAAAATTCTAAATCCTCTATGGATTGCATATATTGAGGAATTATGGGACCTATAAAGGCATAAGTTTTTATATTATTAGCATTAAGCTCAGCTAAGGCATTAAGCCTAGCCTTTACTAATGGTGCTTTGCTTTCTAAAATTCTTGAGTAATTGTTATTATTTGAAGTTATAGTCATACCAACTTCAACATTTTGTAGTTTTTGAAATACATTTATATCTCTGGTCAATAGCGGATTTTTTGAAAGTATTCCTATTCTACCTTGCCATTTGCTACTATACAAGATCTCTAGGATAGATTTTGTAAGCTCATATTTTTTTTCAATGAATGTATAGGGGTCGGTTACTGAGGATAGCAGTATTGTTTTTGTTTTATCCAATTTTTTTGATAGTAACTGTTTTTGCAAAACTTCCAAAATATTAATTTTAGGATAAATAAAATTTCCCCAAGATGAAAAAGGCTTATCCATAAATCTACACATAAATGCAGCATAACAATAGGAACACGCCATTTCACAGCCGCTATAAGGATTAATTACATAATCGGCATCCGGTAGATTGCTTTTAACCAAAGCGCTTTTACAATCTATTTCTTTAATTTCTAGCATAGTTTTTTCCATACAACACATAGGTTAATATTGCAGTTAATAAAGCAAATAAAGCTGATATAATAATTGTATTATATATGTTAGATGTAGCAATAACTACTGCTAAACTAAGAATAACAGCAAAAACATGACCTATATTTTCATAAAAATTGATGCTGCTTAAGTTATGTTTATAGATAATTAATATATCTTTAATTGCAAATACAGTTCCTGCAGAAAACCCTGTTAAAATCCATAAAAACCATATTATATAAAGATTTACACGAAAATATATTACACAAAACAATAAAAAAATATTGCAACTTAAAACCAGATGTCCGATTATCACATTCTTATATATATTAAAATTACCAAAAATATTTTGCGATACAAGATAAGTAATCCAGCCTAAAGAAAAAATAAATCCATATAATAGTATATTATCTACATTTTGCAATAAAAAATACATAAGGATATAGCAATATATAAAATAATGAATTTGATGAGTTATCATAATAATTGATGGTAAAATATTGCTATATTTGATTTTTATTGTTTGTGCTTTATGCTGAAGTTCGTTATATTTGAATATCATAATAAATACATATATAGCTACCGCTAATAAAAATTTTATGCCAAATAAATAGAAATTAACAAACCCTAAAATTCTAAAAGTTCGCTTAATAAAGGTAGATACGCTACTTTTTGCTTCACCTCTAAGTATCTGTAAAAAAATAGATACAATAAAAAATATAACACCTAAACAGTATATATTGGTGTTATTTAAAATAATATATAAGACATTAGCTATAAAAATTAGTATGCTAAGATATATAATTTTCTTATCTGCAATCAAAAAAGAAGCTAGAAAATTTGTGGCTTGATATAGCAAAGCAAAAATTAAAATAACTATTATGCTATAGTTTAATTGCCATAAATAATATACAAATCCTACTTCCATAATTCCAGATATAAAAGACTGAAATAAGAAGTGAACATCTTTTTGTTTTAGCATCATGTTTAGTATTTATAAAGCGGGTCTGAATTATCAAATATTTTGTTGGTATCTAAAGTTTCTTTACTGTGCAAATAAGAAAATATTTTACAATGTCCAAAATTTTGTTTTTCTTTTTCTATAAATGTTGCGACCTTTTGAGACCGTAGTATATTGCTTAATTTTTCTTTGTATAAATTGCCTAACCCCCATGAAGAACTCAAAGTGTTGCCGGAATTTTTCATAGCCCAAGGCGAACCTAAAAATTCGCCGTCCCATCTTAAGCCAAAGGAACTAACCACTGCATCACAGGGATTATCTGCTTCCTTATCTAAAGGATACAAATGCTTTAAAGCACATTGAAGTTTTATTTTAGGATAAGAATATTGATTTTCCATGTTTTTTAAAGTATCAATTATTTTTATATAGTTTTCCTTAGATAAAACATCATTATTATTTATAATAGCTCTTCCAGACGGGAAAAGTCTCATTAATAATAGTTTTGCTACACCTTTACTATGCAAATCTAAATAAACTGATTTTACAAAGTTTAAATCTTTATGCCTATGTGATAGAGGCATTTCTGCTCTTATATTTATACCAGCATTAGAAAATCTAGTAACCTGAATAAGATTTGCACTATTATATCCTATTGACCTAACCTCTTCATCATTTTCTGAAGAATCGTATGTAAAATTTAATTCTCCTACATAATTAGCTAAATCTTTAGGCTCTACTCTTTTTAATGCTAACCCTGTTAAAGTAAGGGTGATATTTTCTTTGCCAAATTTTTTTGAAGCATATTTTAAAACATCGTAGTTTTCATTAACAATTAGGGCATCTCCACCAGAAAAATCTATTTTTATATTATCATAATCCATATTATCTATGGTTTGGATTTTTTGTTCTAAAGTTAATTCCATATTTTTAGACTGCAAGTATTTCAGTGCTGTTTCATAATGGCTAGCAAAAGAATCATAAGTAATATTATTCTCATTTACACTATCTTTTATAGAGATACTCCCCATCGTTTTTCCCGTTGCAGAGTGTAGTTTTACATGCTTTGCATCAACACAACATATTTTACAATCCCAAGGGCATATTGAGGTGATATTCCATATAATATCTAGTTTTTAGTTTTAGGATTTGTTATCATTTTTATTGCCTGTTGTTGTTATATAATATATAATTTTATTATATGAAATATAATGTATTAATGCAACGCAATAATAGGGGTTTGAATGTATATATATTTTTTTGATATTGATAACACTTTAGCTGATACAGAGAAATTTTTAGAATCGGTAGTTCCAGAAAATTATTCATCATTAAATAAAAAACAACAAATTGAAGTTTTAGATAAAATTTTGACAAAAAATGATTATCTTAATATTCCCATATTGCATAATTCAGCAAGCAATTTGTTGCTGCATCTATTAAAGCAAAAACAAGAAGTTTATTTCATAACAGCACGAGAAAGCAAAATAAAAGAGGAAACAGAAGGTTGGTTAGAGAAACATAAACTACTATATAATAAAAACAATCTAATAATGAATGCTAATAAAAAAGGGATAATAATAAAAGATATATTACTAGAAAAGCCAAGTGCTGAATTTGCTATTCTGTTTGATGATAGTATGGAAATCCATAAGGAAATATCTCTTTATAATAACATTATTTCTTGTTTTCCGTAATATAAATTAAGCGATACTTATCTTGAAATCTAATTCGGTTTATACGAAAAATTTTTCAGCTTAGAAATTGCCTCTTGGTCTATATTATAATAAAGCGGCTGCCCGCCCCGCACTAGCGAATAAAGGGCAAAATGTTCCAGCGATAATTTATATTGATATATCCAATAATCTGCAGATACGGTTTTTACATAATTCCGCGTTTCCCGATAAGGAATACTTTCAATAAAAAATAAAGGATCTTCCACATGACGATGACGGTCAGCTTTCCATCTGTCTATATTATACGATCCGCCATTAAAACCGCCGAGCACATAAATTAAATTACCGTCTGTAACTTTTAACAGCTGCTTAACATACTGCTGTCCAATTTCGATATTTACCTTTGGTGAGGTTAGCAGCTGATTCAGCTCATCACCTAAATCATATTTTTTAATAACATAATCTGCCGTTCTAGGCATAATTTGCATTAAGCCTGTGGCTCCTGGTCCGCTCATGGCTCCGCTGTAAAAATTAGATTCTCTGCGCATTATTGCTAAAAGCAGGGCTGGGTCTAGCTCATAGCCAGCCTTTAATTCCACAAAGAAAATCGGATAAGATAAATGCGATAAACCATAATACATGCCCTGCTGTCCGGCAAATTTTAAGCCCAGTGCCGGCATAGGAATCTGCTGCGCCATATAAATTAAAGCATTTAAAGTATTAATGCTGTCCATCTCGCTCATATTATTGACATCATAATTTGCTAAGAAAATTAATTCCTGCTCTGCCCAATCCATCAGCCCAAATTGCAATAAAGCTAAGGCTCTTTTGGCATAGATATTATTTTGTAAAACTGCAACAGATTCTTTAGGAAAGTTCAAAAAAGTCCAGGTATAGCTTGGGGTAATTCCTAGTTCTTCTGCTGCTATAATTCCATAGAAATTATAAATATATTTAGAAGACATTTTTAAAGCGCTGTAATATTCTGGAATATTTCCTAAAATTAAAGACACCCTTGCATACCAATAAGCTCCCTTAGATACCGCATCATCGGTTAACTTATCTGGCTTCATAAGTTTTTTAAAAGACTCTGCCGCTTTAGAATATTCGTGCATGCGATAATAAGCCAATCCCATAGTAAAGCTGGCTTCGGTAAACGCATCAGGCTTTCTGCGAGTTGCCCGCCGAGACCAAAAAATCGCCTGATCGTCTTCGCCGTCTAAGAAATAAGATTTTGCTAATGTAGATGCAAAATCATCATAAGTATCACTGTCTAAGTTTTTTATTGTAGCAGGTAAAAGAAGAATTCTTTTAACATTTAAAGTTTTGCCTTCTTTAAGATATTTCCTTAGGGATTCCGTAGTTCTATTGCTGGAAAGCGTTATTTTTGCACTAGGATTATCGGGCAGAAGCGGTTCTATATCGCTGAAATAATCTAGCCTTTTATAAATAGGAACAAATCTTTCATAAAAACTATTGGGCTTTTTTAAAAGCTGCGCCTGTGAACGATTGCCGGCAATATCGGACGCCCTTTTATAAACAATGCTTGCTACGGCAATATCGCTGTATTTATTCAGCCAGTCTTTTAACTCCTCAAAAGTAGGAGTATAAGAGGTTTGAAAATATCTAATATAATAAATATAGCCAAGCAAAATAGGATTTTCTATAGCAGCAAGCACATTATCGGATTCACTGAAATGCCCCTGCTTTTGCAAAGAATAGGCATTATAATACCTTTCCACATCTTTGGTGGAGAGAATTTTTGGAAGCCCGGCATAGGCTTCAGAGTAAATAGAGCGTTCAAAGTAATATTTAGTCTCTGCGCTAGCTGCATAAACAGCAAACGGCATAAGCATAAAAAATATACTTATAAGTATAAAAACGGTAGCAATTCTTTTCATTATTCTTAAATTTTAATTTCCATAGACTGTATTTTATCTTTAATTTCTAATAAATCAAGCCACATTGCTTTTTTCTGCGATGGATTTCTTAACAAATAAGAAGGATGAAACACAATTGTTGCCAGATAATTTTTATTATTAATACTTAAATCATACCATTTGCCTCGCATTTTGCTAATCGGCATATCAATTTTTATTAAATTGCTGGTGGCAACCTTGCCGACAATTATTATCATTTTAGGATTAATAATTTCTATCATTCTTGCTAAAAAAGGATAGCATAATTGCATTTCTTCTGTTGTCGGATTGCGATTGCCCGGCGGACGCCAAAAGATTGTGTTGGTAATAAAAATTTTTTCCCGCAATAATCCTACGCTTGCCATCGAGCTCATTAACAGCTTGCCGCTGCGTCCTACAAAAGGTTCGCCCTGTTCATCTTCATCTGCTCCCGGCGCTTCACCGATTACCATAATATCGGCATTTTCGTTTCCCGCCCCGAAAACCGTATTAATGGCTGTTTTTTTCAGCGAACAATCTTCAAAGTTTAGAAGTCTGTCTTTAAGAGAATCAAGGGTTTGGATATTTTCAAGATTAATCTCTTTAATAGCGGGATATACAGTTTTAGCAGAATTATCTGCAGTTTTTTCAACCGAAGGGGCGCTTAAACATTTAATATCTATCCCCTCAGCCAAATAATCAACTCCCATTGACTGATAAAATTTTATTAAATTAATAATTTTATTTGAATTCATAAGCAAATGTATTTATATTATCATTAGTAAGATTTAATTTATGGGTATTATTATACTATGAAAAAGAAAATTAACAAAAAAGTTTTCTATCTATGCTTGTCTTTATTGCTGGTAATTTTTCTTGGTTTTTTATTGTTTAATAATACTTTCAGCAAAAAAGACCCTGAAAGCGCTATTGCCTATGTTATTCAAGCTCGTCTTGCCAACAGCAGTTTTGATTACAAAAAGGCTAATGCGTTTTATAAAAAAGCCTACCGCGCCGACCCTAGCAACGCTAACTTGCTTGAGGAATATCTGCTGTTCAGCATTATGCAAAGAGACTTAAACCAGTCTTTTATCTTAGCACAAGAGGTTGTGCTTAAGAATCCACAGCATCTTTTAGCAAATTTAGTAATATTGGTTAAAGATATTAGCAGCAGAGGTGTGGATTCTGCAATTAACAACTTCAGCAGCGCTGCAATAGAAAAAGATTCTTTGCTTGATATTACTTTAACCACATTAAAAAGCTATCAAGCTATGAAAAATAATAATTTAGAAACTTTTGAAACTTTAAATACTGAAATTAATACTTTTGCTCCGGATTTTTATTTATATCAAAAAGGTCTGCTTGATTTATTAAATAATCGCCATGCAGAAGCAAAAGATGATTTTTTTAAACTTAATAATTTATATGTTAATATCGAATCAATTATATATTACTCGCAGCTTTTATATCAAAGCGGCGATAAAGAAGGTGCGGCACAATATTTCTACGATTATTTAGGCGATAATTTTCTTACACAGCAAAAGGCTTTAGATTATGTATCTTCGCCTATTGTTATTAACGAAAAAAGCGCTATCAGCGATTTAATTTTTAGAATCAGCAGAATGCTGTCTTATGATATTGATTTAGTTTATTTATATTCCGATAGCATTGCTGTGGCAAATATAGCGCTTATGCTTGACCCTAATAATATTCCTGCGCAAATAGAAGTTGCCTCTTTTTATAAAGCAATTGGCAATTACAATCAATCTTTAAGTATTTATAAAAATCTGCCCGATAATTCTTACTATGCTAGAATAACATCAGCAGAAGTTATTGAAATGTATAAAGAGCAAGGCAATAACAAAGAAGCGGTTAATTATATTTTAAGACAAATTAAGATTGATCCTAATAATGCAAGGCTATTTGTAGAGCTTGGGTTAATTCATCATAAAGATAAAAATTATCAAGAGGCTATTGATTCTTATACTAAGGCACTGCAGCTTTCTACGGATAATGATTTTAGAATTGGCAAATGGCTGGCGCACTTCTTTAGAGGAATTTCCTATGACCGTTTAGGCAATTGGGATATGGCAGAACAAGATATTCTAGCAGCTAAAGAAATTAACGCTAATGACTCCGTGTTAATTAATTATCTTGCTTATTCTTGGATAAATAGAGGAATTAATGTTAAAGAATCTCTTGATATGCTAAAGCATGTGCTGGTGCAAATGCCTAATAATCCAAATATTTTAGATTCTTACGCTTGGGGTTTATTTAAAAGCGGCAAATTGGAAGAAGCCTTAAAGTATTCAGAAAAAGCAAATGTAATTTTGGCTTACGATCCTATTTTAGTAAACCATCTTGGTGATATTTTATGGAATACAGGCTATAAAAGAGACGCCATTGCCACATGGAACAGAGCGTTAAATTTAAGCCCTGATGAAGATCTGACTTATGAGCTTACTCAAAAATTGGCAGGAACTTTCCCTGAATATTTAAACAAAGCTGTTGCAGAAAAAATTGGCTATGTTCCTTTTATGGAAAGAAAAGCTAATAAAAAATAATATAAGGTATGATCCAAACCTATACTTACAAAGCTAAAGCTAAGCTCAATTTGTTTTTACATGTATTAGCAACTGCAGATGATGGCTTTCATGAGCTGCAGAGCTTAGTTTATTTTCCTAATATTTATGATGAACTGAGTTTTTCTATAACTGCAGCCGAAGCTAATATTATTACGGTTGCGGATAAGTTTGCAGAATATCTTCCAACTTGGCAAGACAACAGTATTTATAAAGTTATTAGTTTTTTTCAAGAAACTTTTGCTATTAAGGAAAAAATCCAAGTAAATTTGCAAAAGAATCTTCCTATCGGCGGCGGTATTGGCGGCGGCAGTTCTAATACTGCTATTGCTATTACTGCCATGAATGATTTATTTAATTTAAAATTACCCTCTGCAAAAATTTTAGAAATAGCTAAAAGTTTTGGCTCTGATGTGCCTGTGTGTTTATATCAAAAACAAGGCGGCGCTATTTTTGAAGGCAAAGGCGAATTAGTAAAAAGTGCTAGCCTTCCAGAAATTCCTATACTATTAATTAACCCGATGCAGCCATTATTAACAGGAAGTGTTTTTAAAAAGTATGATGAAGCGGCACATCAATACAGCAAAAAAATAAACCATCTTGACTATTTAAATTTTAAAGATTTAAGCTCTTTATTAGATTTTTTAAAAAATACTAAAAACAATTTAACCGCAGCCAGCATGATGTTAAACAAAAATATCAGCGGCATTTTAGCAGGTTTAAAAGAAAGCGGTGCCGAGCTAAGCCGCATGAGCGGCAGCGGATCTACCTGCTTTGCTATTTATAAAAACAATCAAGACCTAGAAGCTGCTTATAAAAAGCTGAAAATATTGTATCCAAACTATTGGATTGCTATTTCAAAAGAAAATAGAAACATTTAAATATTATAAGGCAATTATCAACCATTGCAATGCTATATTAATGGATACCGGCTTGCGCCAGTATGACGATTACTTGGTCTTTTATATATAAATTTGCAAACAAATTTATATCAAAACTAGAACCCTTAATAATAAAGAGTTTAAAGCATTTTAATAAAATAGACAATAAATTTTGTGTCAATGGTGTGTCAAAATTAATTTTTCTTAAATTGCTTTATGCAAGGACATTTATACCAAGGATTATCATCATATGGAGTTTTAATTTTAACATTAGAAACATCAAATTTAATGCTAACTAAATTAGCATGTTCTTCTCTAAGATTTTTTCTAAGATTCTTCTTATTTACTGCATCTATTATTTTTTTTGACACTATCTCTATGAACTCTGGAGCTTTTATTGTGTTAGGATCTGCATATAAACTATAAGGAAAATCAATGCTTATTTCCCCCTGCTTATCTTTTAAATAACCAAAGATATTCATACCACCTTCTTTATAAGTTATGATTAAATCATTTTGGATATAATCTTGAACTCTTTCTCTTATGCGACTTTCTATTACACTATCTAATTTAAAAACCATTATGATAATTCCTTTTCTACTTCTTCCCAAGCGTTGCTAAACTCTTCATGATTAAATACTTCTGCTAATCCAGTTATTTGCTTTAATCTTAGTATTTCATTTTTATCCATACCTATATTCTTTTCTATCCAAGCATCAGTTCTGCCACTGTTTATTAAGATTTTCATGATTTCACTCATTCCATCTACTGTATGGACTCCTCTAGCTCTGTTGTGTCTTATAGTAGAAGCTATTCTATCTTCTAATGGCTTGTCAATTACCACTACAGGAATTGCTTCTAATTCTAATTTCTTACCTATTGTGTATCTATGAAAGCCATCAACAATGATATAAATATCTTTTTCATTATCATAATAGCAGACTATAGGTTGAGTATAGCCATCTTCTAAAATGCTTATCTCAAGCAATTTCATTTCAGGAGTTGCAACTTTATTTGGATTATAATCATTAGCTGTTATTTTATTAATATCAATTAATTTAACATCTAATACTGGAAGTTTGATTCTTAAATATTCTTTCATGTAAATTCTCCAAGTTTAGTCCTAAATCACATAGAACATCGTTTAAGTTGTTATTTATAGCATAAAAAAAATTTAGTTAGTTCAGTCTCACCATCGCATCCTATAATTTTTGATAATTGCCATTCTATTGTTTTTTTCAGGCTTAGAATTTGCAAAAGTTCACTCTCAGCATCAAAACACTCAAGCCACTCATTATCAATAGATATAACTTGGGTTGCAAAAATAGAAAGATTTCTATTAATCTCTAATACTCCTATTGAACCATATTTTGGTATTTTTTTCATCTATAATCCTCCTCTAATCTCATTAAAACCTCTCCTTCTTATATATTTTTAAATGGTTTAAAGTTGCAACAAAAACATCTAAAAGAATCCAAAAAAACGCTAAAATATAAGTGAATAAATATACCACAATAAAAATTTGTCCTGAAAAGTTAGAAGTTATCACCTTAATTGTAGAGCAATCTATCAAAAAAAGTATAATTGAGGCAATAAACATATATCCATAACAACATGTTAAAGTTTTATTCATTAGATATTACCACGCCTATATCTATATTTACCTGGGAATCTTCCAATTTCTTTTAAATGAAAAACCATTGGTTGTTTTCTGTGAAGCTCTTCTTCTAATTCTTTATATTCTTTACTTGAGATGCTAAGAGGACGCTTACGGCAATAGTAATCATGTCTCTCACTAAATTGTTCTTCTTTTTTTCTGGCGTAATCTTGAACCCTCTTATACTAAAAAATTTTTTAAGTATTACTCTTTTATTTTCAAGAGGAGTTATACAGGCAAGTGTTGCTGCATTGCATATATTTGGGTCTGTAAGTCTAAGTAAATTTGATAAGTCATCTAAATCTATAAACTTACTTACAAAATCTAACAACTCTTTTTTGTTTTTAAAAAATAATATTTTAGAAGATCCGTTTCTATAGCATAGTTTATATTTTATCAATTAAAAATCTCCCCTTCCATTATTTACATTAAATACAAAAAGACCTTCTTTTAACCACATGTCTATAACTGATAGTCTATCATCAATAACAAAAAGAATATCTTCTTTTTTTGCTTTATAGTCTTTTAGAAACTGCTCTAGTAGCTCTTTTTTTACAACAGCATCTTCTCTATTATCTCCTCTTTTACGCATATAAAGATTATAAAACTTTCTTTCAAAACCTTTTATGTTATCAAAAATACGAACTTCTGCCTTAGCTTCTAGCCAATCTCTAGTTTCTTTTTCACAATCTATACCTCTGCCGCTCATATAAATAATATGTATGTAAGAATCGTCGTCGGCATATTCATTTTTACTCTCTATCCCACGAAGAATAGTTTGAGTAGCTTTTATTACTTTGTCTTTATGGCACAAACTAGCATCGTAAATATCTCTATCTTCGTATTTTTCTGCTAATGTTCCATCTATATCGCATATTATGTATTTCATTATTCAAACTCCTTTACTTTATAAATACCGCTTTTACCATTTCTAACTATATAATTATAAGAATCTCTACCACACTTATAATCACAAATACTCCAAGATTGATATACTTTTTTTAGAATTGAACTTCCAGTATTTGCAACAAATAAATCAGTATTTCTTATTTTTTTTATTTGCTTTATTTTTAAGGATTAATAAAAATTATAAAAATTCTTTACACTTGAAAAAATATATATTATATTCAACATATAATGCAACTGGGAATACCGACAGTTTACTGACGCCTAGGCAAATAAAAAGCCTATCTGTTTTAGATAGGCTTTTCTCTTACTTTCTAAATACCAAGAATATTCCCTTTATTAAACCTCACTAATTTTGTATCTATTCTTTTATCTTTTGCAGCCTCTTTCATTTTAAGACTTAATGTATTTATTTCTTTTAATCTATCTTTCATTGTTTTAATCGTTTTTTCCATTTCATTAAGAGACTCCATAACCTCTTCACTATAATTATAGCTTATCATCGCATTATGCCATACCCATTCCATTGGATACTTTACTCCTTCTGTTATCTCTATGTATTCTTGATTTATTTCTGCGGCTTGATTGTTTATTGAATACTTCCCAGTTTTGCGAATTGATGGTAGGACTTCGCTTGTTATCCAAAATCTAAAGTTTTTAGCTTCTTTTTTATTGCTTTCAAAAATACAATCATAAAGACCAGATTCATTTAATATTATTGTATTCTGTAATCTTCCTAATCTATCAGCGATGAGGTGGTGTTTATACCCTCTCACATTTAAGCGTTGTATTAATTGTTTGGTATCTTTAATGCCTAAAATAGATGCTATATCTTTAAATACAAAATAAGGTTCATCTTCTAGCAAGACAACTCTAGCTTTATGAGTGTTAAATTGAAATTGAGTGATGTTTTCTAACATTTATATACTCCTTTCTTACGGGATTAATATTATACAGATGGGGGAGGTTAAGAACTCAGTATATTAATGAGCGAGATTATTCCCTATTGCTAGGTATTGTATTCTCTGCCCTCCCCCAAATAATAATCATATAAAAGCAAAACAAGGAAACTTATAATAATTACAAAATGAAAGAAAAGTGTTTTAATGATAATATACGAGGATTCTTAAGTCCTTAAATTTATAATAAAATATTTTTACATGATTCGCAAGTGAGAATTTCTAGTTTGAAAATATTTTTAATTGTGATTGACTCGTGCTTCTTATGATTCATAATTCAACTATAAAATAATAAGGAGAATCTTTAAAATGAGTGGGGTTATTCAAAAAACTGCTAATAAAATATGGAATTCATCCTCTTGCAAATATTGCAAAAAACCTATTCCTTTTTATAAGAATCAACATAAAGAATGCAATCAAAAATATATTAATGATAAAGCAAAAATAAAAGCAATTATATTATCAGCTTATCATTTTAACAAAACTGACGATGTTAAAGAAAAAGTAGATAACATTCATTATGCAAGCTCTGTGGGTGAAGTTGAAAAAAATAATATTATATTAAGTGCTTGGGAAGAAGCTGTCTTTTATGCCTTAGATGATAAAATTTTAACAGATGAAGAAGAAAATACTTTAGGGGAAATATTAGATATTTTTGATTTTGATTATACTTCAAATAAGCTAGAAAGTATTAAAGGATATAGAAGATACAGAGAAGCCTTAGCATTAAAATCAGTAATGCAAGGAGAAATACCAGAACTAAAAATTAATGGAGATTTACCTTTTAATTTTCAAAATAATGAGAAATTAATTAGTATAATTAACTATGTTCAATATTATGAAAGCAAAACTAGAATTAAATATGTTGGTGGAAGCAGCGGAGTTAACATAAAAATAGCAAAAGGCGTTTATTATAAAACAAGCTCATTTAAAGGTCATAGAGTAGAATCAGAAGAGATCGTTTTTATTGATAACGGATCAATTGCTATAACAACAAAACATATTTATTTTGGTGGTAATCAAAAGAATTTTAGAATAAAACTTGAAAAAATAGTTTCCTTCACTCCATATGAAGATGGCATAGGAATCCAAAAGGATGGAATAACTGCTAAACCTCAATTATTTAAAGTAGAAGATGGGTGGTTTATCTATAACTTATTAAGAAATATATCAAATTTACATTAAAAAAAGGTAGTTATAAAATCAATTATACCTACCTTTTTAACTTAAGTTTTACTGCTTAGCTTCTTATTATTATAATAAAATACTAATACAATGTTAAATTGTTGTAAAGTATTATTTTTTACTCTATTCTTATAGAGTAGCATTATTTTTTATAGGGATCGTATGAAAAAATTATTAATTATTATTGGAATATCGCTTGTTTCTTTTAATCTTCATGCTGTGGAGCATGTTTTTGGAATTGGTGGCGGCGGTCAAATAAATATATTAAATAAAGTTCATGAAATAATAACATCTTATCCTAATCCTAACTACGACCCTAATAGCGAAAAAGGATTAAATCAGTATGAAATATTATACAAACGATATAATAAAGAAAACACAATTAAAGAATATAGTCTGTTTAAAAATTTAGAATATCAAATTAGATTCCTAGTAGATGCAGAAGATTCACAAGCTGTTATATTGGGAGTTGGATACAATAATAAAGTATATGGACTATTTATGATTTCCCCGTTTTATCTTGAAAAGCTCCGTTGGAACTTCGGGATTTCTGCAAATTATATAGAAAATAATAAAATTGACTATTACATAGTAAACGATATTGAACATGCAGTTGGCAACTTTATGTTATACTCAAGATTATCTATTGGATTAAATAGTAAAATAAATGATTCATATGATACAACAAATATCTCAATAATTAATAATCCTTCAAGTGAAGATACTATTGTCAAGAACCGCATAACAACAAGACAAAATTATCAAGGAGCATTATCGTTTGGAATAAGATACAAAATATAAAATTATAAAAGCAGTATAGATAAAATACCTTATATTTATTGTTTTATTCCCATTGTATACCAGCTAAGATATATAAATTCTGCGAGTATGAATTTGGGCTTATGCTTCTATTTCTAATATTTGTATTTATAATTGTTGTTGCATTTGTAGTAAATGAACTATCATTCAATCCATCCGTGTTTAGACTCCACTTTCCGCCAATTTGCTCTTGTCTAATATACGGTGGCTCACCAGCTAGGATCGCACCCCTTATTCCCATATCCCAATCAGTGGTGGATACTGATTGATACCAATTATATGAAAAATTAATTGATATTTTAGTAGACCCTAAAATATCAAATCTATGAGAGTGTTCTATATATTTATAATAACTGCTTTGATACAAAGGAGCTAATCCTAAATAAATATCTGGCAATCTGCTAAAATTGTTAATGCCTATATTTTGCATTGCTTTCCAAAGTTTAGGGTATTCTCTTTGAATTAAAATATTTGATTGCGGAATTTTATCTAACCTTAAATAAACCATAGTGCATAATGGATTCTGTTTAATAAGAATGCTTTCGCTTTCATTAAGGATATAACAACTTCCTATCATAAACTCATAAAGCTCTTTTATAGAATTTACTTTGTTTTTTGATGTTGTTATTCCATCATCAATAATAAAATTATCTACTGAACTTAATGTTTTAGTTTTTGGAAAATCTTTTGCTTGCGTCATTATTGTGCTCCTATTCTCATTTTACAATACCAGTTAATATTTCTTGATGTTGGAATTATATCGCTCGCACCAGTATAGTTGATATTATTAATAGATATATTAAAGTTTTGATTTGTTTCAAAGGGTCTATTCCCAAAAAAAGGAGAAGAAATTCTATCCCATCCGCTTGATGAAGCGCTGTTCCATCTCACTACATAGCTCCCACTTGTTGGACCAAGTGAAATTGGAAGCGAATGCGAATGATTAATATCAAAAGCAGAGCTCTCAGATCGATTGGTAACATCTGTATTAACTTTTATCATATAATTTTTAGCAGTTAAATCTGGAATATCGCCGGTTTGGTAATCTATATCACTACCATACTTAGCCAACCATTCTAATTTTGAGGGTTGTATCATTTCAATTTTCACTCTCATAGTTGTATATGGTGGATGGCTAGTATCAACTGACTGAACTACGCCAGTAGCTGGTATGGTTATATCTTTAGTGTCTAAAAATCCTACAACTTGTCCACGAACATCTATTTGTATTAATCTTCCAACTGCATCTGTTGTATCTAAGTTTGGATCTACTGGCATAGTATAGATACCAGATTCCATGCGGACCAAATTAAGAGTTCCATCGTTATTGTCAAATTCAATATAATACTGCTTAGTATTTTCATTACTTTCCCCATCTACAACAACTCTGCCAAGCCAGTCCGGATCCCAAACACCTGGAGTTGTTTTATAAGTGAATATACCTCCTTGAAGCCTAGGGAATGGACCACCTAGATCACTTTGTATTCTTAAGCGGACTATATTCTTAAAATAATCATGTATTTTTGCGTATTCCGTGTCTCTATAGTCTGTTCCATCTAGTAAAATATAATAAAAATTATTTTTTGTGAATAGCTTCCTCTCATCTATCAATGCAATAATGCTAAAATCTGGTTGAGGATTCATTAGCTTTGATATATCTCTTATTTGTAAGGCTCCATTGCCTATCAAAATATAATCATCATCTTGCGGTAATTTATTAATTAATTGGTTAATTGTTGGCATTTTTTTATCCTCTGTAATCTACTATTAGATATGGTGATAAAGCTGTTTTTTCTGGTTGATACTCTCCGTCGTTATCAGTTGTAGTATTATTTATATTTATAGAGGAAAAACTAATATTATCATTCCCTAACTTGAGGAAATAACCGGATCCAGCCTCAAAATCATAAGTATTATCGATCCTTGTATAAGTAAGGATCATATTAAAAGAATTTTTAGCAAAAGTATGTTCGTGACTAGGAGGTTTCCACTGATTTGTTGAACCAATATCAACATCTAATTGCCCCTTACTAATAATATTGCCATCAGCTCCAGTCCAATTAGGCAACACATAAGTAGGAGTAGTAATTTTATTATACTTTTCATAGAGTGGATAAGTTCCTATATCTACAACTCTGCCATTACATAACCCCAAAATAACTCCATTAATATTAATTTCTTCTTTCGTAGTCTGTGGCGATGGATAAAGAAATACTTCGTCCATATGATCTTTTAGTAAAAAGGCTGCAAGGTCTTTAATACCAGTTTTATAACCGATACCGCTATTTTCTATGTATGTAAAATTTGGCATTTATGCACCTCTTTTATTGTTTGATTTATTTAATAAATTTTTATTTTTTATCTTGTCTTTTAATTTATCTCTTAAAATCTCTTTAGTAGATTTTGATATATTGATGTCAAGCTGAATTCCTGCTGGTAAAAATAACTTAATAAATGATATTAAAATTGCCGGCAGTTGAGTGCCTAATAGCAAGCTAGACAAGCCGGTGTCGTTAAAAATTATTTGCTGTAAATCTTGCGATTGCAGGATTGCTTGCTCTGTAAGTTCACCAACACCAATATCTATACCAACAAAATTTTCGCCATCTCTAATAATTTCAACATTAAATATGATTGCAACCGCTCGTATTAAAATATCATAATTAGTATAGCCTTTGTAATCATATATAAGAGTTAATACTCTATCATCGTTAAATACATAATTAACAATATCATAAACCTCGTTTTGAGCCAATCCCTTTTGCCAAGCTAGAAATAATATTTTAGCAAGGATATTTTTATTTTGGGTGTAAAAGGCAGTGTTTTGAAAGTTTTTACTTAAAAGCACAGTGCTTTTTAGTTTATCTAAATAGTCATTTAAAAATAATCCTAGATTATAATTTAATTCCATTTTTTAATCCTTATTTTCTAATTCTTATTCTGTATATTTAGCCTAATTTTTAGTGTATAGTCGCAAAATAGACACACCATATTCTGAATTCTTTATTTTATAATGATTTTTAACCTTATAAATCCCTTGCATGATACTAATCTACCCTACTTGCAAACTGATATTTGCTTCATCTAATAATAAGTAGTCTCCATTTTGCACTATAAAATCTTCGGCTTGAGCTCCGTTGTAATTGATTTCAAAAGTAATATTTCCTAACATTTGTAAGTTTCTTATAAAAACTAATGGTTGAATTAATTTGTTAAATTGGTAATAATTATTCCACTCCTGCAGTAGCATATTTACTAGCTGATTATTGGAAATCATAGCCCCATTCCATGAAAAATTAACACTTGCTATAACAGAGAGGCTAATACTAATCTCATTAGCATAGCTCCATTGTATAGATTTATTAAAGCCGTTTTTATTTATTATTATTTCATGATCACCAAGTAGAACGCAACCAGGAGTTAATACATCATATATTGTATTACCAATAATATTTGCATCAAGCTCTAAAGAACTATCAACCCGCTTGATAAATATTCTTATTTGCCCTTTTAAGGTAGATACAGGATCATTATTAATATCTATAATTTGAGCGTCTTCAATGTTATCCAGCTTTTTAAGTTGATGTATTAGAAAAAAAGAAGTATTGCCGCTGTATTTAATGGTTTGGATTTCATTTTGAGATATGGAATTATCCACAATTTCTGGAATGAAATTACTTAAAAACTGGTTGTTAACCATATCTATTAAAATGCAGGCATTAAACACATTATAAATATTGCTACCTCTAAATTCTTCAATAGTCATGCTTAAATTGCCATGAGCTGCTTTAAAGGCTTGAAAGTATCTGTCTTCTAAGCTGTTGTAATCGGTTAATAATCCAGGAATGGCTAAATCTATTCCTTTAGTTATTGCCTTAAGTTTATTCATTAGTTTTTATACTCCATGTTGATTTCTTTGTTAACTATTGATACACTGGCAGAAAACAGAGTTGTATCTATTTCAAATAATTCATTGTTTGGATTAAATTCTAAAAAGTATGTTTTATGCCACGGCTTGCTTATGTTGATAAGAGCTACTTCCTTATTAAGGGTGCTAAACAGCCAATTCTCACCATTATAATCAAATTTAAAATAAACAATATTGTTTTGTATATCCCTATCACTCCAGTTAAATATCATATTAGTTTCCCTCAAAGTCGGTATTGTTAAATTTAATAAATATTTGAATAATTCCTCTATCATCAATAATAGGATTTACCCATAAAGACTCATGCCTAAACCCATGAATTAATAAAGAATTTAACAAGAACATGTTAAGATCTAAAATTGTAGCTTGCCCGGCAATCATAGATTTTATTTCTTGCTTTAAATCTATAAAGTTTTCATGCAGTCCATAGAAATATCTATTGTTGCTTGTAGTCTGCAGCAAATATTTATTTTCATTATATTTGTCTGTCATAATATATTGTTTAGTAGAATCATCATAATCTAATATATCTAGCATAATTAAAGCTCCTCATTCTTAATGCTTGCCAAGTTCTGCTTGTTTGTATCAAAATCTTGCTGAATACCCATTAAATCGGTTTTAATTGTTGTTAAGTCTGCTATAAATGTAGGGCTGGTTATAGCTCCTCCACCATTGCTTGCTAAAATTCCGCTGGATAATTTATCTACTAACTCACTAATTTTGTTAATTAAGCTATCTAAATTACTAAAAAATGTATCAAACTCACCAAGTGTATTTTCAAAAATAACTGTATAATTACTAAAGAATAAATTCTGATCCTCTTCTGTTATTAAAAGCCCTTCATTTTTAATATTTTTTTGAAATACAAACAAATTGCTTATATTGTCTGGTGTGGTCTTATATATTTTCATTAGTTCAATCCTTTGATGTATTTAAAATTTATTGTTGTGCTTTCATTATCAGTATTATAAACAATCATAAAATCTTGCATTAACTCATAAGTAGCCGTGCCAACAGTAATTAAGTCATGATTATAAATTTGTGGGAATCCACTAAACAAAACTGCATCTAAGATTAATCTTGGCTGATAAGTAATTGGAGGCTTAGGAATTAAAAGATTATTAACATAATTGCGAACAAAACTATTTAAAACATTTATACTAGAACTATCTCCACTTACACTAATAGGCAGTCCTTCTAAAATATCACCTATTTTATAGTATTTATTTTCATCATATTTATTTAGTAATTTGTTTTGATTATTTGATATATAAAAATAGTTATACATTAACTAAACCCTCCTCCTGCTTGAAGACTTTGATATAGAGTGGGTTCTGCTTGTCCTCTAATGCTTGGTGCTACATAGCTAGTCAAATTTAATAGCACATCTCCTGTTTGATAATCTATAGAGTAGTTAGTTAAAAATAAATCGGATTCAGCAATGTTTGGCGTAATAACTTGCCAAATATAATACATATCACCGATATTCAAATAAGTAAGCGGAGTTCGCTGACGCTGTGCTAGCATTGTGGAGGCTAATAATAAAAAAGGATTTTGAATATTATTTAAGTCTGCGACATTGTTTGCTATATTTTTGCTAGAATCAATACCCATATACTCCATAAGTGCATTTGATGAAATTGTTGGAGCTATTTTTAAAACAACATCAACATTCATAATTTGTCTTTTAATTGTATCATTCCATTCTCTTCTAATGGTTGGTTGTCTTTGAATAAAACAGAAATTACTAACTAATGGAACAACTAGTTTCCCTTGCCAAGCTCCTAAGGGAGTATATGGGGTAGGTGTATCAAGTATTACATTGCCTTCAAACTTAGGAGAATTTTGAAATAAAACTGCATTGTTCTTATTAACAAAAGCAGCAATTTTAGCCCCAAAACATCCCACATAACCTTTTAAAACATCAATCCCTAATAGTTTCATTATTATTGACTCTCATCTATGTTTTTATGAGCTTGTTGTATATATTTATCAGCGTTGTTGCTAGATGTGCTTTTTATCCATTCTTGATATTTATCATATGCGTTCAACCACCAAACATCTTTTGTGTATTTATCCACTTGCTGTTGCTGCTGTTTTTTTTCTTCTTCAGTTTTAGGAATTGCTCCAAAAAACTTTAATATAGAATAAAGACCTCCTAAAACACTATTTAATAAAGTATTATTTACATCATCAATAGCTTTAGTAGCAGTAGCTATTGATGTCGCCAAAGTATTATACATATTTTGGTCTGTAGCTGCTTGGTTTTGCTTGATTTTATTATTGGTATTAACTAGATAATCATTAACTCTAGTATTTTGACTCCCTGCGAGTAAAGTATCATTGAGTGCTTGGTTTTCTGCAACTTCTGCATTATGTATAATGTTATTTGAATTAGCTCCTAATTTATTAACTTTTATTAGTTTGCCTGTTTTTGTATCTTTTACTTCTGTATTAGTAGAGCCAATTTCTTTTGCTTTTTGTTTAAGCTGTCTTAAATCTTGCTGAGTATATAATAAAGGTTCTAAATCGCTTAACCCTATTTCTTCAAGATACTTACGGCCATCTACTACACCCATACTCCTAGCTTGGTCTACTAAATTAGTTATTAAATCATTAGTATTCATACCTTTGTATTGTTGTAAATCACCTCTTGATACTCTTTCATTTACATTTGAAAAAACACTGCTTGTGTTAATTCCTTGTGAGTCTAATACATTATACATAGCTTGATTATCTGTGTTAGATCCTCCCATAATAGCAAAAGCCTTTGCTTGCTTTTGAGCTTCATTCATAAGTTTATTAGACATATCCATGAACTTTTCATTTAACCTCTTAGTAGCACCGATTAAAGTTGTAAATATAGCAACCACTGCACCAATTACTATAGTTAATGGATTGAAAATTACCCCTAACATACTAGCACCCATTCCAAGAACTCCACCTCTTGCACCTGCAATCCTGCTAATTCCAGAATTAGTATTTTGTGCTATTCTATCTATTTTACCCATAACAGTTTTTATGCGATTTTCTGATATATTAGGTATTAAATCAACTCCTGCCTCTGCAATCTTTTTTACCATTTATATACCTTTATTTGTATTATGCTTTTTTTCATGCTCTTTTAAATAGATATAATCTTCTATACTATCTAATGGTTTATTCATTAAGTTTTCATACAAAATAGAATCGTAATTATAAAAAGTATCTATTTTTTCTTGCCACACGGCAGCATATTGATTTGCCAAAACATTAATTATATCTTCTAATAGCTTTGGTGAAAGTTCACTTTTATCTAAGTTAGCAAGAGGAACCCCATCATAAAATATTTTTGTTCCCCATACTTCAAATGTTTTTTCTTCTAATCCTAAAATCTCTAATACTTCTTTAAAATAATTAAAGCTCTCTTTAAAAGTAATCTCTTTTGTGAATATTTTACTATTCTTAAAATTATCTTTATTGATTAAATCAGCAGTTTTGTTTAGAAGTAAATATCCTCCGTAGTTAGCTAGGTTCATCACCTCTTGAAAGATCATTAATTGATCCTTAAAACTAAGCTCATCAAATTTCTTTATTCTAACTTTTTTAAAAAACATCTTTCCTCCTAGTAAGAATTTGTTAAGGTTTTGCCTTTGAAGTTGAATACTAATTTTGAACGATTAGAGTCATCAGCGTTAACCTGAATCGCTCTTTGAGCTACAATAGCACTCATTGATAGTATTCTATTTGGATCTTCCTTGTGTGTGATTATGATTGTGCCAAGTTCTCTAGTAGCAAACAACTCATTAATTAAATTAATCAATGCTGAATCTTCTACCGTGCAAGTAATGCTTAAAGTATCAGCTTCTATACCGCCCTGTAAATTGGATGCTCCATTAGTATTTCTTGTAGGGTCGTAAGACATTTCATTTACAAGATTATCAGTGTAAGAGAAAGACTCAAAACCTAGCATTGTAAACTTGGTATCTCTAAAAGACAGCGATATTTTGCTATTGCTGGCTGTAAAAATTTGTGCGATTGCCATTTTGTATAATTCCTATTTTGTATTAATTCTATTAGCTATATAATGTGGCTTCTACTCCCCACATGGAATCTAGTCCATTAAGATTTACCTTAATGTTTTTAAGAACTCCATTAATGGTGTCAGCATTAGTTTGATTAAAATCAACAATAAATTTAGCTTCACTGCCAATTAGATTTTGATTAATATAAGTTTGCAATAAGGCTTGCCCTCTTTCTTGCACTAATACATAATCATCAGTTTCCATATTTGGTTTGCTATTTTGAATAAATAGCTTAATTTCTTGCTGCAGTGCTTGTTTAATAATTTCACCGATGAATAATCTGGTTGGCGATATACCGCCCATTCTAAAATATGCTAGCTCAATTCCTGCAGTGCTAGCGTCTGGTGTATTAGCAAAAGTTAACTGACTATCTCTTGCTTCACTATATTGTGCTTCTGTGCTTAGAACTGGCTGCCAAGTTGATAAACTCCTATACTGCATATCATTAAGGCTAGCAGTATTACGACCAAGGTAAGCCTCAATTAACTCATAAGGTGCAGTTGCCGTATTTCCATCAACAATCATACAAGTATATTCTTGCATTGCCGCTGTTTTAGCTTCAGGACTTATATTTGGAGTTGTATATATTTTAAAGCCTTTAAAATTTGCTAATTGCTGAGTTGTTGCCGCTAAATAATTCGTAATCACTAGCCAAAAGCAAGTATCGCTTGCAGTGGCTAAATTGCTATTGTTTACTAAATAAATCTGCTTGCTTCCCAAGCTTAACCCAAAATCTATCATTTCTTGAGTTGTAAAATAATTTCCAAAATCACTTCCGGAAACCAATTTTGGGGTGGATAAATCATTATCAGGATCTTGCTCTACTACCCAACAATATTGAAATAAGTTATTTTGTGTAGTAATGCCTTGTGGTGCACTCACATCAATTTTAACTACATAATCTATAAACATTCATTTATTCCTTTTTAAGTTGTTATTGCCATTTCAGCATCTTTCATAGGATACCGAGTTGTTTGTTTTGCAATTGGTATATCAACCACAAATTCAAGAGATAAGTCTATATCGCTTCCTACATTATAAGGATAAATAATATTGACTTTATCTTTCTCTTTTTGGTTATATTCTGTAATACGATTAATAACGAGATCAATGTTCCAGCCGTTATTATGTATAATTGGGAAAGTAAAACTAGCAGATATATGATATTCTTCCACATTATTACTATTATTTAATGGGAATGCTTCAAAATTATTTACTAAGATAGCAAGTCTATTTGTAAGCGTTAAATCATCTGCGTCAAAATATACATCAACCTTGCCGAATATATTGTTTATCTTTTCAATTATCGTCTGCTGCAGCATTATATTACCTCAACATCAAATAAGCCTTTTAAGTATTCATATTCTTTAGAAACTTCAAAACAAGGGCAGTCCTTTTTAGCATACTTCCTATGTCCGCTTACAGTTTTTAATTGTGGATAAGCGTCAAGTAAATTAGTTAACAACCTTCCTAAAGACTTTTTTTGCTCTGGATTTCTTGTATCTTTTGGAGTTTTGCCGTCTTTTGCATATCCTCCAATATAGCAAATACCAATAGAGGAATGATTTTTACCTGAATCTTTACAATGCGCTCCCATCATTTCAATAGGTTTTCCTTTTTGAATTGTTCCGTCAAGCAAAACCAAATAATGGTATCCTATATTGCTATATCCACTAGGTAAAACTTTAGGCAAAACTATCCCATCTTTTAAGTGCCAAAGCTTAATATCTTCAACATCAAAATATTTGCCTTCAGGAGTGGCAGAGCAATGTAAGATTATTTCATTAAAGTTGGGATTAATTTTTTCTCTTTCTGTCAATTTCTTCCTCCTTATTTTTATCTTCTTCTAATTTTTCTATTTGCTTTTTCATGCTTAAAATATTGTAATTTAGAGTTAATATCTCTAATTCTTTTGTTAGCGTTCTTATTCTTCTATTCTCAAAACTTTCATATAAAAAGTAATAAGCTATTATTCCAATAATAAGAGCTATCATACCTAAAATTACACAAATAGCAGTTATTGCGGTTTTGGAAAATAAAATACCATTTGTAGTTATCTCCATACCTAATAAAGTATTAAATACTTGCAACGATGTTTCTTCTTCAAAACCAAAGTATTTAGTTGCAAAGAATGCTAAAATACTAATAACAATTGTTAGGATTCCAGTTTTAGATTTGAAAAATAATTTGATAACAGCAAGATTGCTTATTATTAATCTAAAAATGCTAAATGCTCCCATATTTACTCCTTATTCAATTGCTTTTTTTCTATATACTGAAATATGATTTTGCATTTGCGAGATATTGAAATATTGTCATGATATGTAGCACACACCCACTCAATATAATCAATATCTGCAGTATAAAAATCTTTAGGATTACTTTGTATCTTTTGTATTTGTTTAGAAATAAAGACATTGTCAAATAAAAAGGCTTTATCTTTTTGCTGTAATACCCATGTTCCTACTAAATAAGCAAAATACAACATGATACAAGCATATACTGGTATCATTAATGCTCTATACTTCATCCATATTTTGTTTAAAATCTCTAATAATAAATCTATGTTTTTCATATTGGTTTGTTCCTAATTAATCTTTATTGTTTAACTCTAAAAATTTTAGTAAATCTAAAGCTATCCAATTTTTTACTTCATCACTCGTTAACTTATTAATTTTGTGTTTTAGTTTTAATACTATTTCTGCTTTTTCAGTGGCGGAAAATTCTTCATTTTCATATATACTTTCTTTGCAAACTTCTAAAAGCTCCACATCGCTAAACCCAAATATATTCATAATGATTTCTTTTCCCATTGCATATCTCTAATAAAAGCCTTTATATTTAATAAAGGTGTTAATGGATTTCTCTAATTGTCCTGTTGCATAATATTTTTTATCAAAGCCTTTTCTTTTTATGGTTTTTTCGCTGTTATATCCATAAACCTTATCCTCTACAGCTTGAACGAATACACCTTTACCAAAATTGATTAATCTTTGCTTTCTATCACCTTTATGATTAAATAAATCATCCAAAACCCTCAATAAAGCCCCTTTAATATTAGGATTTTCAACCGCTTTAGTAAAATATCCATCAAGTTGTATTGCTACATCTTCATTAGTTTGCTTTGATAGCTTACTTTTAGTTGCAACATGATTGCCACTTTTAAGTTTTTTCTTATAATTAGCAAGTTTCCTTTTAGTGTCTGTGGCTTCTATTCTAATTACTTTGTTTTCAAAGTAGCTTTTAACTTGCTTAACTGTTTTGTGTTGCATTATCTAATAACTCCAAATAAAACTTCTGTAGAAAGTTTGTCTAACTCTCTAAGATCATAAGGAATTGATAATTCATGATTAGAAGCATATACAGCAATAATCTCTTTATCGTAAGGCGTTTGAGTGTTGCGTTTAAGGCGATGTTTAATAATCCACAATACAATATTAAAGATATTCTGCGGTGAGAAATCTTCAAATTGATATATGTAGCTAAATTGCGTGTATTCCATATCGCTTAGCTTTGTATTATCAAATATTATTAACAATCTGTTTATATCTTCTCTTGCGTCCATTTTTCTTCCTTATTAAAATAGGGGATTAAGAAAGTTAGATTTAAACTTAATCCCCTATCCTATACCTTTAACTAAGCAAAGGTATATCTGTAAGATCTGTCTGTGCTTATCATCTGTAATGATGGCGTAGAAAAGAAATGGTAAGTTTGTAGCTCATCCCCAATAGTGCTAGTGGTAAAAGTATTAGGAGATATTCCACGATAAAGCGTTGCAAAGTTAGGGTTGTAAAGAACAACATCATTAGTGCCAAAATAAGTTGTGCTACCTATTTTATTAGCAGCCTCTGTGATATTATCTAATACATACTGATTAACTAACTTATAATTAGCCATAGCATTAGGGAATTGATCTGCAAGATATTCTAAAGCTGTTTTATATCTATAACCACCTGCTCCAGTAGCTGCTATAGGGTTAGACAATCTACTTAAGGCGCCAAAGCCCATCATAATAATAGGTTCTTCTTCACCATTAAATTGTCTATAAGCATTAGCTAAATTACTTAGATTAAGTATATCTTCTTGAGTGTTTGAAGGTAGAGTTTGTGTATCTTCAAGAAAACATTTATTGTGGTTATTAAATAAGGCAAAAGCGTCGTGTTGCATTGTTAAATAACGAACTGCAACTTGTAATGCTTGCGATATATCAACTTGTCCTCTTATTGCGTCAACAGTATTCATAATTTTAAATAATTGTGGTGTATAGGTAAGCTCTTTAACTCCCACTGTATATTGCTTAATATTATTGGATTCAATTAAAGTTCTTACTGCCTTAACATCATCCATTTTTAAGTCAATATACCTCATGGTAGAAGCATAATCTAATTCTTGAGGTGAAGTTGCAACATCATTAATTGCAACATTTGCTAAGATTGATTGATATCCAATTGCGAATATTCTAGGTTCAATCTGCTTTAAGACTGGTCTTGTATCTCTTAAAAACCCTTTACTTCCAAAAACTGTAGACATAATTTTTTCCTTATTTTGTTTGTTAAATTTATTCTATAATGCAGAATTAAAACCTATTCTGGCTCCTTTAATCTCGGTGCCATCAGGAAGAGTAAGAATTACATTTTCCTCAACTACCCAAGCATTTAATTCTTGTGCGTCTGGGAATGTTGCATCAGTTGTCAATAGTCCGTTTGGCGTTTGATAGGCTTTTTTATTTATCTCTGCCACACTGCCATCTTCCACCATTACAAATACGCCATCACCAAGAGTGCATATATCCGCTGTTGTTGTTTTTGTTCTTACATCTCGCCAAATTTGTCCTGCAACCCCAGCTGCTCTTATATCTGCTGCTGCTCCAGTCCAACCATTAGTTGGGTGTTTTGCTACAAAAAAGAAGCCATTACCATAAACATTATCAGTAGGTTCGTAAATTGATTGAGTAGTAGAAATATTTCTACTAAAATTTATCCATGTATAACTTTTAGACATTTTTTATTATTCCTTTATTAAATTGTTTTCTAACTTTTTATTCTTTTTATTTGAAAATTTAGCATCCTCAAATTTAGTGCTTAACATCTTCTCAATACCAAACTCTTCACTATCTTCTATAGAGCTAGGCGTAGGTGCATTAACTACAACGCTTATAGTCTCTGTTTCACCCCAACCTGCAACATTTATATTTGTTGAACCGGCGCCAATGAAATGAACATCAATAGTTATTCCTCCCTTTGTCGCAGTTGCTATACCTGAGTCATCGCTTGTTAAAGTGAGATCACTAACAGTCCCACCAGGACTAAAATCAACCCCAATGCTTGCGTTTGGATCGCCTACTGTGCCATTTATGCTGGTTTGTTGCAAGGTAAAACTACCATTAATCGTAATATTAATTGTTTCTGTTTTGCTATACCCTGATACTGTTATAACTGCACTACCTGGACTCACAAAATCTATTGATACATTGTCCCCATCAAAACTAGCAGTTGCATACAGATCATTATCAGAGCTAACAGCGAGATCCGATACCTTACCACCACCACTAAAGGTGATAGCAATCTTAGCCGCTGGATCTCCAGAAACACCAGTGATACTATTTTGTGCTAATGTAAAATCAGGTTGTGGCTGCGGTGGGGTTGAACTTGAAAAGCCTCTACTTAAAAATCCTAACATGCTTATTCTCCGTTATCCACTACACCTATTCCGTTAACAATCATAGGAGTATCTTGATCTACCCAGTATTTATATCCTTTAGGAGTATTAACTTTATTATCCACACTTGGATCATATCCCCATCTGATATACTCACTAACTTTAGGAGTTAAATTAGTGCTTTGTGGTTGATGTGAAAGATTGCTGCCTTTTATTTTAACCCCAGATAAACTCTTACCATGGGTATTTTTATCAATAAGGGGTTTAAACATTCTTGCAACATCGTATGCTTCAGCCAAGACTTGTGAATTTTCTTCAATAAATTTTGTTGAGTTCTCAGCATTTTTAAAGCCGTCAAATAACTTTTCATACTCTGGTTTAGCTTCTAAATATCTTTTATTATCAACATCATTGATAAAATTATGCAGTTTTATTAAATTATAGAAATCTATTTTCTGTTTTAAATAACCTATAGTTTGATCTTTTAGATTAAATTTAGTATCAAAAGCCTCTTTATCCAACTCGCCAAACTCAGTTTGAAAATTAAAGTTAGCAACTTCATTTTGATAGTTTAATCGTAGCTTTTCTTGCCCTATTGCATCGTTTTTAAACAGATCCTGATCTTTTGGCTTGTTGTATTTAGCTTTTAGTCTTTGTATAATATCTTTTTTAGTTTTACTTTTCATCTTCATTATTTGGTTCTCCTTCTCTGTTATCTTCTTCTAAGTCTTCTAAAGCCTCTTCTGTGCTATCAGCTACCGCTTCAATAACATCATCTCTATCATATGAGACATCTATCTCATCAAGAGATTTAATAGTTTCATCAACCTTAATATCAATGAATTCTTCTATTTCTTCTTCACTAGCATTCTTTAGCTCTTCTTTATCGTCATCAACTAACTCATCTGCTAGCTCTTTGATTTCTTCTTTATCTACTTCTTCTTCCATTGCATTATTCCCTTTTGTTAAACTAATTGATAACCACATCTGCAGTTATTGATAAAAAATCCAAGTTTCAATGCCATTCTAACTGTTATAATTTGATAATATCGCTTTGCATGGCTTCTCCTAAAATCTTTACTTTCACTAGGCAAGATCCTAATTTTAGCAGCTTGCGGCAACGCTTTTATGTTATAAAAATTATTCCAAGATTGAATTCCTGAATTTAATAAACTCTCTTGAGTTTCTTTGGTATTACCTCTTTTTTCTTGCTTTTTAACACTTCTAATAATTGTTGAATATTCCTTAGATGGAATGTTTTTATTTTTCCTCAATAAATCCTTTATTTTGCTAGGAGTAGCTTCCTTTAAACTAATATCTGCAATATCTTTTAGAACTTTTTTATCTTCATTAACATTAATGTGCTTTTTGTTTATAATTTCTTGCTCTAATGCTCTTAATGTTTTAGATACATCAAAATCATTCTTTCTAATCAGTGCTAATAGAGAATTTAGAAAGTCAATATTTTCTTTATCGCTTAAATTTCTCTTTATCCTTCCAATGAAGCCATATGCTATTTTTCTTACTTCTCTAGGTGCTTCAGCAGCTAATTTCAAAGCAACAACTTTTTTTTGATCGGTCTCAATGCTTTTTAAATCTATTAATTGAGACATTAGCTCTTCACCGTGCTTAATTTTAGTGATTTCTTCCATTACTCAAATAATCCTAAAATTGTTTCTTGTATTCTCTCATAAGCCTCTCTATTGTTCTCTTTAAGATACAAATCTATAGTTTCTAATTTATCTAAATACTGAAAGGCTATAGCTAATTCCTCAATGGTTTTGTAGTATTTGATGTTTAATAGCTTTGCTTTTTCTGTAAGTGGAATATCTAATGCAGGAACTATTTGCTGAATAAGTGGAATGCTGTATTGTCTTCCATATACCTTAAACATTTTAATATTCTGCAAATGATCGTTATCTCCAGTAGCATTTAATCCTTGTGGCTGCTTACCAAGAAGATAAGTTATAGTAAAACCGGTAATTTTGCTTAACTCTTGTGCTATAAGAGTTTGAATATAATCAAAATTTGAGAAATCAATTGTTGAAAACTCAAATGAAGCTCCGCTTGGTATTAAGACAGCTTTTTGATTATCAAATGACTGCCAAGAATTTAAGATAACTCTAATTGATTCTATAAGTTCTTCTTTAACAATGTTAAAATTGCCTGTTAATTGAGCTGGATCAACTTTGATAATGGGAGTTTGATTAGCTCCGATAAGAAGCCGCATTGAATTTAAGAATTCAACATTTAGTTGAAGTAATGGACGCAATCCAAGCTCCCAATCTAAATTAAAACCAGGAGTAATCCCCATTCTTTTTGATTCAGGAAGAGGAGATTGTATAAAACCACAAAAAGCGCCTTTTATTCCTTTAGGAAGTGGCTTATCTAAATCATCGTTTACACCAACAGGAAAATATTCTGTTCTTGAGTTGCTGCCAATAGCACTCAAAACAATAATATCAAGGACGCTTCTAATATAATGTCCTTCTTTTTGTTTAGCAACGCCAAATAAGCCAAGCTCAAAATGCTCTTTCCCAGTGAAATTTAATAAAAGACTATCTCTAAAAATCCTTTTATAGAATAATTCCAAAGAGAATCTTAAGAAAACACTGTCAAAAAGTGGTTGATATTTTAATTGAGGACCAGGATTTGTGTTATTTTGCGAAAAATTGCCAAATAGATTAGAAATATTGGGAATTTTCAAATTAGATTTTTAATCCTTTCAAGTAATAGATTCCGTAAGTTATGGCGTCAGCCTCGTTATCATTTTTGTTGCTATTTGCAACATAATTAAATAAATTACCGACAAAAAGCGAACTATTCAATTGTTTTTTATAACTGCCGTAATTATAAGGGATTGAGAGGTTGTAATAACTCATGTAAGTGTATAAAGATTGAGTAATTCTGTAGTTTTTATTAAGTGTTGGCTTATCAACTGTTAAATTAAATCCGTTTAAATGATTAGATAACCATTCTTGCGATAGATTATTCCCTTCCATAAAGCCCTCTTTAACACCAAGAGTCTTTAAAATGTATTCTATTTCTGGTATTGCCTGCTCTATGCTCTCTTGCCAGCTGAACCCAGTAAAGATAAAGCTATTAGTGCCTACTTGCGATATAATAGACATCGCACAAGTATCACCTCCGCCAAATGCTGGATCAATTGCGAATACTGTTTTACAACCTTGTAATTTCTGTAAGTCTGTAAATTCTTCAAGCTGAGAGAAAACAAGACCATTTTCCACATCGTTAGGAATACCATACCATTTTTGATTAAAGACTTTTTCATTTAGCTTGCCATTTGCCACACCCTCTTTGTCCTCGCAATACTCAGTCCATAGAGAAACATCACGATATTTTTCAGGTAGCATTGAAATATTGATTTCATTTTTAGATACTAAGCAAGATTTCCTATGTTGGAAATATGTTTCTACTGGGCTTTCTTTTGAATAGGGGTTAAATAAAACAAAAACCTTAACTTGTTCTTTGTATTTGTTTCTCATACTCGTAATAAGCACATCTAATATGCTGTAGCTTATAGAGTTGCCTTCATCTAATATTAATAATCCAACATTGCCAAAGGTTTTAAGTTTATTTTTAGCTGTTATATTAGCAGAAAAACTGCTTTTTATCTCTTTTACACCTTTAAACATAATGCGATTAGTGTTTAATACGCAGCGGATTTCTGTATCCATTATTCTAAATAGTTTATCTATGCCTAATTTATAGATTTCATCAGCAAATTCTTGCACTGATTGTCTGCTTGAATTATCAAACTCTTTAAAACTTAAAACATCTGTTTGTTTAAACACTATATGATATAATGCTGTTCTTATTGCTCTTGTAGATTTACCTGTTCCTCTTCCTGTAGAAAATAGCAAGCTATTGTATTTATCACTAAAATACACATCATCAAAGATTTTAGCAATTGGAGCAAAGCAATCACTAAGAGAATTAATAAGGATTTGCTTTTCTTTCTCGTAATTAACTATGTTTGAAAATATTTCAAATCCATATTTATTTTTAAACTTTTTATTGGTTTTTTTTAGATAGTGTTCTGCAATATTCATTATTTAGATAATATTCTTACTACCAATGTTTGCCATACAAGAATAATGGTGATTTTTTATAAATACCTTTGCTTTTTGATTTTTTCTTTTTACCTTTTCCTCTACCGCCTGCTCCGTAATTTTCCATAGCTTCTATATCTTCCCACATATTCTTTATTGGTGCTTTTGAAGCCACAGGGAAGACTGTAATTTTGAATTCTTCTTTATTTAGTTCTTTTTCTAATTTATCAATCTCATCTAATTCTTCATCGCTTAAATCAAGACAATTGGCTGTAATATTATACCTCTCATAATATTCTTTCGTTTTAGGTGGAAAAGTTTTTTGTGAGGAATAATTAAGACCTCTCCTTGTTTTATTTTCCATTAATGCCCCATTTTCATTATTTCTTTTAATAGCATGTTATGGTCTAGTTTGATTTTATCTTCATTAATATCAAGCAATAGCTTGTTTAATGTTGCTATCTTGACTTGCAATTCTAGGTGCAACATTCCCGTAAAATCTTTTCTCATATCTTCCTCTGATAATATAATCTTAGCTTTTTCTAATTCTGTCTCAACTACTTCAGCTATCTGTTGATTTTTGGCTAGCATGACTTTATTAGTTTTTTTAGTAAATTCGCCGATGTCTTTATCTTTTAGCTCTTTTGCTACAGCATCTACAAGCGAATTAGATGCTCCAAGTTCTTCTTTAACTCTTCTTCGTGTATAGCCATTTAAGAGTAATTCAGCAACAAACTCTCTTTTCTTTTTGTTATTAAGTTTTTTGAATTTTTTTTTAGAGATTAGGGGCATAAAAAGGTCGCCCCTAATTTTTGTAATTTCACTAAGATAATCAAGGTTTACTCTATATTTTCCTGCATTGAATTTTTATCGTTTATGCAGCAAATTTTAAAGTTATCTATTCTTTTTAATAAAATGCCCTTAATATCCTCTGCATTACCCGAAATTGTTAATGTTTGCCTATTATCATCATTAAGATTTTTAAAATCTAGTTCGACTCTAATTTTATAATCAAAATCTTCCATTATTCTTCTTCTCCTATTTCCACAGATATTAAAGGTGAAACTTGAAACAATAATCCTTGTTCTATATCAAACTTAGATATTGGAATTTCCATTACAAAATGGTGTCTATACTCCTCAAGATCATCCCAATATCTAGCAACCAAAGAGTTTGATTTTTTGTGATAAATACCTATTGGATAATCTAAATTAGTATCTTCTCTTATCTCAAACTCTTCTTTAGCATATTTTATTTTAAGCATTGCTTGTTTTTCTGGCTTCAATGTATCAAGATATTTTTCAATATCTTCCTGTCCTTTGTTAACAAATAAATACTCGCTATTAAAATCTAATTTAGTAGCCTCTCTATATGATTCCGTAAATATATCAGGCTTACAAGGATACAACTCTCCTTTAATGCCTTGTATCAAGTAATCACCAATATTACAAGCCATTGTTCCTTCTAGGGTTTCTATTGGTATCCATTTTTGCCTTTCAACTAAATTAAAACTAATATTCCTAAGTCTATTTGTTATGTCTAATTTTTTAATAGCTTCATAGCTTTCTTCACTGCCATCATACAACACTGCCTTTATTTTTATTGGCTTTTTTGTGTATTCTTTTATTAGATAATCTTTCATCTTTGTTTCCTTTTTTATAGATTAATATCAAAATTTTTCATTGTATTCATTGAGGCATATATGTTATTCTCATATAATACATCTTGCAAATACCTTTGTTTTTTTTGTAAAATTTTGACTTCTTCTTTCAACACATCCAATTCAAGCTCTCGCTCATTAAGTCTTTCATTTAAATCTTTCGTAGTAGTTATAATACCTTCTAATCTACTAATATCACTACTCTCACAATAATATTCTCCTGTTTCTTTATCTTTCTTAATAATATTTATACATGAATTCTTACGATTTATTAGCTCTTCTGCTTTAATTCCATCTGAATATATTTCTATCACTACTCTACTACTCATTTTTGTTTCTCCTAAAAATCACAACATTTAATTTTAACAATGATTCTTTCACCTTGTTTATCTTTTAGCTCTAGTAGAGGGCGTGCTATAATACCCTCCATCTCACAGTTTCCAATAAGTGATTTAGGCTTTGATATTATATATTTTACACCTTGCTTTAATGTAGCCTCTTTTAATGTTAGAATTGACGGTATTTTTAATATTCCAAAATAAGAGGATATTTCAGCAACACTATCTCTATCTAGCCAAATACCTCCAATATTTACATCAAAGAGGATAAAAGTTTGCACCTTAGAATAATTATCACCGCTTTGAATTCCAGCTCCAAAGCCCTCTCCATAAAGAACTACTTCTTTTTTGCCAAACTTCTGCTCAAATAATTCTTCTTTAGCATCCCCCATAAAATAGTCAGCTAGCTTAACTCCAAGTTGTGTAGGTATGCTAGCATTATCAGTTCTTCCAGCGAAACTAACTTTATAGCCGTCCCAAATTATTCTAATATTCATACCGTCAATTTTTTCCGTAAAATCCCATTTACAATTTTCTAAATATCTAACTGTTGTGTTTAAATAAACGCCTTTTAATAATTTATTATCGTAAGAATTCCTTTTATAAATATTTTCTATTTTATGATATTCTGTCATTATCTTATCTCTTATTTTTGCTTCGGTTGTTTTCATATAATTTATAGGCAAATATTACTCCAAAAAGAACAACTGTAAGACATATTCCTATCAACATTTTGATTAACTCGTAATAAAACATACCCATTGTAATATCGTTCATTGTTCTATATGCTCCCTTACTTAATATTTAATAAAGGCATGTTTCCACCAGTATAGGTTGGCAAAACACCATTCCATTTTTCTACTTTTCTAGCTTCAATATCTAATCGTTGTTTTTCTAAAACACGAGGCGTTAATGATTGCTCTCTTAGTTTATTAGCTTTAGCATCTGATTCAGCTTCAATAATCTTAGCTTTTGCTAAGCCATTTTGCTTAGTAATTTCTGCTTCAGTTAAAGCCTTTTGAGTATCAATTTGTGAGCGTTGTTTCTCTGCTACTTGTTTAGCCTCAATTTTATCATTAATTGCAGTCATTACTTGCTCTGGTAGCTTAATCTGCCCTACAAAACCTAATGTTTCAACAATAATACCAAAACTAGCTAATTCTTTTTGAATATCCTTTAAAGAGTTGTCTAAAAGCTCATTCTTTTTAACAGAAAAGGCTTCTTCTGCATTGTAATTTACAGAATATCTATTAATTTTATCCCTAACAACATTCCTAACAATAGTGTCTCTAATTTCATTAGCCCCAAGTCTAAATTTACTAAATAAATCAGCAATCTTATTATCTTGAAAATAATATCTAATCATAAGATCGCCTTGTAGTGTTAAGCCATCTTTAGATTGAAAAGATATAGCCCTATTCTCGTCCCAAGTGTAGTTTTGAGAGAATGTTGGAAAAGTATAAAGCTCTCTAAAAGGTGCTATAAAATATCTACCAACTCCTAAAGGCTCAATTGTTCCTTTTTGGTCTGTAGCGTAGGTATAAACCTTAAGCCCTTTATAACCTACTGGGACTTTCTCTACAAACATAAAGCATAAGAGAGCTAACACTAGAACACCTATACCAATAATAATTAATTTAAACTCATTTAAAATTTCTAAAAATAATTTCATTTTTCTATCTCCTATAATTAATTTAATATATTAAAATCTTCTTTAATATCTGCTAAAAGCATTTCTATTTCTTTTGTTTCTAATTTCTCATTACATGCCATAATGAAACTTCTAAACAATTCCTTACCACTTAGAATTTTACTTTGATAAATTCTTATATCAAAAGGCTTTCTTTTCCAATCAATGTATACACCTCCATGTATCTCATACTGTAGAACAAAGTTATTCATGTTTAAATTTAGATAGTATGCTTGTGTTTGCGACATAATTTCCATTTAATCCTCCACATTCTCATCTAAGAATTTTCTTATTCTTATCTTGTCTTCTTCAAAGTTTTTGCTTGAAATAATGTTATTATCCAAGTTTTTCATACCTTTTTGAGAGAAAATAAAATAAGGAACTCCACTTTTTTTGTATTGTGTTATTATATCTAGCTGCTCCGGCGTTAATTTACTATCGCCTGCTTTACACTCAATAAATACAGTTTTGCCGCCTTTTAAGGTAATAGAGTAATCTAAATCGCCCTTTAGATAATTCATTTGCTTAATCATACCCCATAACTTTTTGTGGGCTAATACACCTATTACTTCGTTAGCATGCTTACGATGACAAACAATAGGAGAATATTCACTATTCTTTATATCTAATACTAAAGCGTTAAAATAACTTTCAAACTGCTTGCCTGTGGCTGCCGCCTTAAAGCCTCCATTGACTTTTTTATAACTTTTCTCTAGTGTTAAACTAAATTTTGGGTCTTTTGTTGGAGCATCGGTAAAGCTATCCACTAACTCGCCATAATTATAATTCTCTTTCATCTTTTTAATCCTTAATCTCTTCTAGTTTTTTCTTCATTTCTCTCCAAGAGATAGTAGAATCCTCTCCTTCTTCTATTTCTTTGATTGCAGATTCAGCTATTTTCATATCTTCAATATCTTGAGAAGATACTTCCTTCATGATTAATGATTTAAAGTAATCGTGAAACCCTTTACTTAAATCACTATCAAATTTTAACAATTCTCTCTCTTTTTTCTCCTCTGATTTATGTTTGCTGATTTTTTCTATTACAAGCATTTCTCTTTCTCTGTAGCAAGAAAAGTAATAGTTATGCAGAATAACAGAAGAACTCTTATACTGCTTATTAAAATTAAAGAGAAACTCTTTTATAGATTTAGTTTTTTCTTTAGCGTTAGTTAAATTACCAGGCATATTATATCTCTCCGTTAAACTCTTCAAATTCATTAAACCCAATACTTGAATCTCCATCTTCTGTTTGGTTTATCTGCCAAAAAAACTCACTGTAAATACCATTTAAACCTCTAATTGCATTCTCAATTTGAATAATTGTAGGAAATTTTCCTGACTCATAATGATATTTTTTTAATGCTTCTGTAATGTATTTCTTAGGGTAAACAAAAAGGTTTTTTGCATAGACTTTCTTAATATTATCTATAGGTCTTCCGTAGTTATCTAAAGAATTGTAAAGGTTTTCTATACCTAAATTAATAATTGTTAATTTTTCTTTATCTAAAGCACCTTGTTTCCATAAAGCATCTTTGATTTTTATTTTTTCACAACAATATTCTATTTTTTTAGGAATAATTCTTCGTTCTTCTAAGTCATAATCTTTATACTGTTCTAATACACGAGAAATCTCTGCTTCTGCATGACTTTTTAAGCAATTAAAAATAACTCCTTGCCCTCTAAAAATTAGAAACACTTCAACTGTAGGATTAATTAAATTCTCTTTAATAGCTCCTATGATTAATTTATCTGTTCTTATTTCTAATCCTTTATTAATTGACTCTTCCTTAGGTTTTTGTCGCAGCTCTTTACTTTCGTTTAAAACTTTATTTGCTATATCTTTAAAATTTTCCATCTTATTTTCTCTTTATTATTTAATATTTTGATAATCTTTCATTTACTTTTCTAGCTTCCTCTGCTAAATAGTCAGCTGTAGATATATCGTTAAGCAAGCTACCTCTATAAGCAAATGGCACATCAGATTTTCTACTTAATTCAACGCCTCTTTCTGTAATTTCTTCCCACTTTTTCTCCCATAAAAAATTACTAAACTTAGGAATAAATTTAGATGCTGTATGCTCGTATTTGGCTTGCACCAAAGGCATTTTATCTATAGCTCCTTGCTTTTGCAGATTTGTTAGTTTAAACCAATGAGATTGACATACTTTTTCTTTTGATTCATTTGCTGTTTCTGGATAGTTATTTCTAACATATTCATAGGCCAATCTATCTTCTTCGCTATCAAAGCCTGTTTTTCTAGCTTTTCTCTTGGATGTCTTAATGGAACTGCTTTCAACCTCTAGCACAATCTCTATTGATGAACTATTTCCATTTTGGGAATAGTTGCCGCTAGTGGTATTTTCCATTTTGGAAATACCCACTAGGTTTTTTCCTTGCTGGGAAATAACTTCTTGAGTGGTATGTGCAATTTTTTCACCATCCACTTGAGTTATTTCCAAAATGGAAATAGCTGGATTTTTATTACTATCATTTTGAGTGGCTGAGTTTATTTCAGCTTCATTTTGCCAAGCCCAGCCTCTTCTTCCTTTGTTTTGAAGTCTTCTGTGTATCTGCTCTAGGTCGCTTTGTTTGTTGTTTTCACTTTGATTTTGAAAACTAGCCTTAATCTCTTGGTTTTCCTTACTTTCACTTTCAAAACCTTGAAAATCAAGGCTTGCCTCTTTCTTTTCTTTTTCTTGTTTTTCTTTTCTTTCTTCTACATCTTGATCTTTTGATTCAGATTCTAATACTAAAGAAGAATCTCTAGAATCTAGTATTGAATCTGAATCATTAGTATTGTTTATAGATTCTAAAGAAGAAAGAGAACCCCCAATCCCCCTTTTGATAGTAAAAATACTATCATTTGATAGCGATTGAGAGTCTTTTTTACTATCATTTGCTATCAAATTTACTATCAAAGTTTTAAGCTCATTGATAGTATTATTACTAGCTTCAACTTGCTTTCTAAGGCTTTTTACTTCTTTAATTACTATCAAATAATTACTATCATTCACTATCATTTTTTCACTATCAATTGCTATCATATTTTGATAGTTATTTTTACTATCACTATCATTTGATAGCAATTTACTATCATTTTTTTGAGAGTCTGTTTTGATAGTATTTGATAGTTTTTTTTGCGGAATACCATTTTTTAAATATCTAAAAGCAGTTGCCGTTGAAACACCATACTCATTCATTATTGTTTGAATTTTATCTTTTGTTTTCATATTATCCTCTAATATTTTAGCAAGCAGAATTGCAACTACCAATAAACATTCAAAGTGCATTTCTTCTTGTGCTTTTCTTTAAGCATTAGCTTTCTCCTTAACACTGCGTAAACTTTTATAAATATTCCTACCAATTGCATTAACAACAGGAATTGCTACACTATTGCCAATTTGCTTGTAGGCTTGAGTATCCGATACCGGAAATTTAAAACTATCGGGGAAACCTTGCAGTCTCGCACATTCTCTTGGGGTTAGCTTGCGAACTTCTATATCGCTTGAGGTAATTATCGGCACATTATGACCGCCCATTCGCATGTTAGCAGTGAGTGTTGGAACAATCTCTTTGGCTTGACGGATACTACCTCTACGATATTGGTAGATTAGAATTTCGCTTCCATCTTTGCCATACCGTGAGCTTAAAGTATTTGTAATTTCTGCATCTTTACTTAATAACTTATAACCAAAACCATTACCTTTTTGTTGATGGCGTTCTTTATGCGCTTGTAATGCAATTTTTAGTTTGTCGCTTAAATAATATTTGCGTTCAACATTTTCCTCTAAAAAATCAGCTAATTTAGCAGAAGAAAAAGTAGGCACTGGAAATTCAAAATTATTAATTTCTAAATCTTTTCTAAACATTACAAAAAATACTCTTAATCTATTTTGTGCTAGTCCAAAATCTTTTGCATTTAGTAATTTATATTTTACAGAATATCCTGCGTTTGCAAATTCTTCTATTACACGCCGCAAAGTTTCGCCAAAATTAATTTTCACAAAATTAGCAACATTTTCTAATAATATGGCTTTAGGTCTAAATATTTTAGCTAAGCGTAAAACTTCAAATATTAAATCACCATTTTTAGCATTAGCTAGACCATCCCTTTTACCAGCTATACTAAACGGTTGACAAGGAAAACCACCTATCATTAAATCTACTTCGGGGGGAAGTTTATCTTTAATATATTTTGTTTGTATGGAATTCCAAAATGTCTGTCTTATATCTAAAAAGCGTGTCTCGCCAAAGTTAGCCGTATAAGTAAATTTTGCAAATTTATCAATCTCACTTGTTAATAAACAGCCTTGAAAGTAATCATTTACAGCATAACGCATACCACCGCAACCAGAAAATAAATCTATTAATGTCATTTTATGCCTTGTCTCTTATTAAAAGACCTTTTAATTCTTTAATTTCTTGCTGTAGCTGTTGTATTTCTTGAACTCTTAAAGCATCTTTTTGATATAAGATTTTAATACTTTCTGCCAATGTTGCTATTGCTTCAACTTGCAATTCACTAAGTGCTTTTACCGCTTTAGCAACATTGTTAAACACATTATCTGCTGTATAATCTTCCATTTTACACCTATAAATTTTTACACCTTTATTTAGCAGTATGAGGCTGGTAGGTGTAATTACCAGCCTATACCTAAGAGCTAGCAAAACAATGTATATCAAACTAACAAGGAATTAATAATAACAATTGCTAGCTCTATTCCTTGAAATTCTTTTATTTTTTAGATATTAAAGGCAAGTGGAATGATGAATAACCTTGCCTTTAATGCCTTATTTATGGGTGAGGTTCAGAAAAAAAATACCTTTTATTAAATAAAAGTTGCTACAACACCCATAAAATCTTTCATCCTCTTATTAAAAATCCTAGAGAGCTGTTATACCCTCTAGTAGTTGTTTATGTTGCAAGCAACATAAGGAGGTAATAAAACTTTATCTTTCAGTAAGTAGCAAGAGAATTTTTAATAATGTTAAATGAGATTATAATCAATAGGAGAATTCCCTTGCTACTACCAAATCCCAACATGGAAACAAAACTATCCACATCAAGATTACTCATAATTCTTACTAATTTACTTGTGCTGGCGGTAGGATTTGCACCTACACCATTAGCCACCAAAGGCTATGCTCTACTCCTTAAGCTACTACCTGCATAATTAACACTTTCTTAACTTTTTTAAACTAAACTCTAACTTGAATAGTATTTCAAAATATTAAGTGTTAATTAACAATAAATTATTTTGTAATTAAGTCAAGTAAAATTACTTATTAAGTTAAAATTAATTTAAATAATTAGGAAATTTTAATAACCAAATGGCAACAAATATACCAAAACTAAGAAAAGCTAAAGAATGGAGTCAATATGATTTAGCTAGAATAAGTGGATTATCACAAACAGCAATCGCACAGATTGAGCTAGGGAATAGAACATTAAATAAATTTAATAGAGAAAAGTTGGCTAAGGCTTTAGGTGTTTCTGAAGAAGAATTAACAGAAGAATCTAAGGAACTAACAAACAATGATAATAATAACATAGTGTATTTACCTTTATGCGAATATAGATTGAGTGCTGGCAAAGGTATTTTACAAATAAACAATTCTATTAATAAGGAGGATTATTCTATGATTCCTGTTAAAAAAGAACTTTTGGAGAAACTTACTTTAACTAACCATGCAAATTTACAATTACTTCCAATCTCTGGAGATTCTATGGAGCCAACTTTAAAGGATAATGATTTAGCAATTTTAGATAAAAGTGTAAATGAATTATCAGAGCATGGCGGAATATATGCTTTTGATTATAACGGCGAATCTTATTTAAAAAGAGTTCAAAAAACACCTGATAAGTTAGTAATTATATCAGATAATGCCAAATACCCTACTTGGACTATAAAAATCCCACCTGAGCATGAATTTAAAATTTTAGGAAAAGTTAAAGTTTCTTTTGCTCTAAATAAAATATAAAAAATAGGAGGACTTAAGTATGCCTCCCATATATCACCTTACCTTATCTAAGGACTAAATATAGTCTAGTTTTATTTTGCAATTATTTCAATATTTTTTAGATTCGTAATAAAGAATCTATCATGATTCTTTCCTGGACCAACCAGCCTATTTATTCAATATTTTTACTCTAAATCCTGCAATATCAAGGGTTTTAGAGGGTTGGACCAAATCTATAAAAATAATCAAAAAGATTCTCTCAATTAATACAAAAAAATCATTTATATTTATAAAATTTTATTTTAACAAACAATCTCAACCCACTAAAAAGCCACAAGAATGCTTGCGTGTAAATAATTTTGACTTAATAAGTAATTTTACTTGACTTAATTACAAAATAATTCTAATCTTAAAACATAAAGGCAAAACAAGGTGCTTTTAGTAATAACAATTAAGATATAGGGTGTGAATTATGAGTTTCGCTAATAAATTATTCTGCAATATAGGTGCAAATTTTTTAAATAAATTTAACGCTTTCAAAAACGAAAAAGGGCAACATGCTCAAATTTCAATAGTTGAAATTGGAGATAATAAAACAATATTTTTATTAAACTTTTGGAAAGAGATATCTATAGCTAAAGCCCCACATGTGTTAGGTATTGTGGATAATAGTAATCAAGAGAAAGAACTTCAAGATTTAATTTTAGTTATTACTGATTTTTACAACTTTTTTGATACAGAAGAAGAAGTTTTAAAACACTCTTTTAAATCCCTAGATGGTGAAATAGCAAAAAAGGCTGAAGTTATTCAGCAAAACAGAATAAAAATTCTTAATTTTGAAAAAGAAAATAATTGTGAATTATGCCAGTTTGAAAACTGGCAAGCAAAAGAAATTGAATTTTTGAAATTTCATTCAAAAGATACTTTGCCTAACAGAAATATCTATATCTTTCATAGCGATTTTAGCGAAGAAAGAGATATAAAAAAAGGATACTATGAAAATATTATTTGGTTCAACAAAAAGAGAGATTAATCTCCCTCTTAAATGGAGCGCAAAACAATGACTTTAATAAGACCCGTTTGGCTAAAAAAAATCAAAGCTAGAACTAGTTATTTTTTTAGTATTAGAAACTGTTTTTTGAATGCGAATGGCGTTCTAAACAATGGAAATCTAACTTCATTTAACAATTTTAATGAAGCTCTTTTAAAGACTGCGGAACGCATACCCTTTTTTTCAGCAGAAATTAGAAAAGAAAATGCTGATAACATTCTAAAAAATTACAAGGAAATTTTAAAAGAATACATGAAATTCAAAGAAATTATGGGGGATTAAAAATGAAAGTTAGAATCAAAAAAATTGACTACAGCGATCCAGAAAATCAAATGGTGGAGCAAAACAGGATTGAAATGCTGCTATTAATAGCAAAGGCATCGT